>FWPV01000399.1_pt1 | contig 140124 bp, 112 predicted proteins | sample 2228371 | NCBI WGS metagenome assembly FWPV01 (sample SAMEA103939776, study PRJEB20133) | metagenome | reverse complement strand
ACTTTACAAAACAGACCGGAAAACCGCGAAATTAGACAGATAGAAAAAGAAATGTCCAACTATTCTATTTTAGTCGGACAGTAGTGGATTTTATTTAAAAAATTTGATATTTATCAATTGAATCCGCAATAGAATGGATTTTCTGATGCAAAATCAGTAATTAAGAAATTGATTGTTGCCGATTTTTCAATTTGGCTTTTGAATCAGTCCATATATTTTTCACATCGTCATAATTCAATCGATTTCCTTAAAAAAACTGTAAATATTCATTCAAATTGTTGAAATATTTGCAAAAAAGGATCGGTATCCTCTATCTTTGAATCAGCATTTAAGCTAAAAGTTCACACACATACTGTAGGATGTTGAAATTGGCAGACAAGCCCTCCTGTCTCGGGGGTGGAGATGCTGGGATAAAGCAATTAGCGAGCTCGTAATTTTGCCTAACTACTCCGTGGAGGTTCGAATCCTTCTCCTACAGCAGGTTATTTTGGGTTTATTGTTAATTGACTAAAACCATGGAATTTTATTCCGTGGTTTTTTTATGCCCATACTTTTCAGGAATAGAATAATATTTGTCTTTTCGGTATTTTTTCCAAATTAAAAGAGGACTTCTGTAGGTTTCGCAAGCTGTTAACAATTTTCTAATCTACCTGGTGATTTTCCGTCCATAATTTCCAAATCGTTATTATAATGTCTTTTTTCATAAAAAATATGTAAAAAAATAAAATAAACGTTGCAAAAATTTTAATAAACCAACTGGTTTCCTAACTTTGGCCTATCAATTATCTCAAACCTATTCAATCGATTACGGAAAGCTCGCATGAGCTTTTTGATTATCAGGGAGTTGAGAAGGCTTGCAAAAGAGCAAGGCATTCTCACTCCTCAATTCACACACATACTGTAGGATGTTGAAATTGGCAGACAAGCCCTCCTGTCTCGGGGGTGGGGAGCCCAGCACAAAGCGTAATTCAAACCGGACTATTGCCTAACTGCCCCGTGGAGGTTCGAATCCTTCTCCTACAGCACGCATTTTTAAGCAACGTTAACCGCGTTGCTTTTTTGTTTTACCCTAGTTTGTGGTTTTGTTAGTATCTTTTCGGAGGTTTTACTAGTTTTTACATGTCAGCCGATCCCCATAAAAAGCATAGTGCACACCCTCTTCGCAAGAAGATTCTCGGGGTGCTTTTGAGGGTGATTTTGGCCATACTTTTTTTGGAGTTTCTGGTTTATTTCGGATCCAATATCTTTTTGGCCGAGTATGCGCAGCGAAAAGTCAATGAAGCTACAGAGGATGTTTATATCGTCGAGTTTAATAGGATCAACTTTTCCCTCATCCGAAGAGGAATTTTTCTAAACGGATTGGTCATGCGCCCAGTCAATCCCGAATCCAGAAAGGAAGGTCAAACCCTCTTTGACTTCAAGTTGGATGAGGTAGGAATAAGCGGACTGTGGTATGATTTCAGTGATCATGATCTTACTATCGGGTCCTTGTATCTCGACAATCCCAATATTGCTCTGGATATCCCGGGAAAAGACTCCGTTTCCGGTATATCATCAAAAAAAGGTCAGTTCGCCTCTCCTGTCAAACTTCTCGAAAATGAAATCCGAAAAAGCTTGGGGCGTATTTCTTTATTTGGACTGTTGATCCGTGAAATTGAAATCAACCATGCTAATGGTTTTTTCTTCCAATTTCTGAGTAAGGAAAACTTAATCGCAGAAAATACTTCCCTGGTAGTCAGAAATGTAGACTGGACTACGTTGGATGGCTGGGAAACGCCCTTTAATGCAAAAGGATTTGAATTCAAACTGGAGAAGGCAAGGTATCCTCTCAATGACGGTGTGCATACTGTCTTGGCCACTACAGTTTCTATTTCTTCGCTCGATAAAGTTATCGATATCCGTGATTTTGTCCTTTCGGCAGATCACCAGAAGGATAGCGAAACGTACTATGACGTCAAGCTGGAAAAGTTATTACTGGGCAATGTGGATCTCAATCAGGCTTTTATGACTTCGGAGTTGTTGGTTGATGAATTGATCCTGAATGACCCCGAAATCAAGGTGGTGAGCAATCCCGGCCAGGATGGTAAAAAACGGCCCAATGGAGATCTTAATGATTTTATCCAAGATCAGCTCAAGTCGGTTCGCATCAAAGAATTGTCCGTAAATCAGGGGAAATTTTCCCGCTCCACCCTAGGCGATAGTCTGAAAAATCGGATCGAGTTGGGTGAGCTTAATTTTAAGATGGTGGGGTTTTACCTAGGAGAAGATCCTGTACTCAGACAAGACCAATTTTTCTATGGAAAAGAGGCGGCCATGGAAATCAAGGAAGGGAGTTTTTTTCTCGGAGATGGCGTGCATGTCCTGACTGGGACTACGATCGAGGTTTCTTCTTTCAAAGATGAGCTCTTGGTAAAAAATCTGAGCCTTTCTCCGCGGGTTGGCCTAAATGAACAGGAAAGCTCCCGAAATCTGTATCAAATCAAGCTTCCTGAGCTTGTCCTTGATGCCATCGACCTGAAAAAATTGTACAACGAAGGGGTTTTTTCAGTGGAGGAGGTCCGGATTGTTCGTCCCGAAGTAGAGGTAATGACCAGGGGCAGCTCCTCCACTGACGCTCAATCGGAGGTCTTTTCTGATTTTGTTTCCGGATTTTTGGAAAGTGTTTCGGTGAAAAAACTACAGGTAGAAGACGGGCAGATTCAATTCACCGATGAAACTGGCAGAAAGGCCAACGACATCGGGTTTGATCAGTTTAGCTTTTTATTGAGCGGATTACGGATCAATCCTGACCCGAGCTTGCCCATCTACGAGCAATTCTATTCGGAAGAAATTTTTATTTCTCTTGACAATTATCTGCTGAAGCTTAGAGATAATCTCCATCTCTTTGAGGCGGGTAATCTGACATTGGACTCCCGCTCTAACCTAGTCCAAATCACCGATCTCAAAATCAGCCCGGAAAGTAAAGATCAGATCAATTTGATTCTGGAACGAATGGGCAAAACGGCTGCAATAGATTTTTCTGTTCCTTTATTTAGGGCCGAAGGAATTGATATCAGTCAGGCGATTTTTGAACAAAATCTGGAAATCGCCAAAATTATTCTGCCTGAACCGGAGTTTTCGATTACGGTATTTCAAAAAACTGAAAGATTGGACGAAAGGCCTCAATCTACCGAAGATGTACGAGGGTTGCTTTTGGGATATTTTGATCGGATTCATGTAGATTCCATAATCCTCGATCAAGCCAAAATTGATTTTCAAAGTGGGAAAAGCCGCGTGCAGGAGGATGATTTTTTGCTTAAGCTGAAGAATTTTTCGATTTATCCGGGTGACTCTACTTTTTCGGAAAAAACACTTTTTTCTGAAGAAATCGACTTGACATTCAACAACTACCTTTTTACCCTGACAGGCGGGAAGTATCTCGTAGCCATGGATCGGATGAACTATAATTCCCGGGAAGAAACCATCCTTCTTGACGGACTGAAGTTGCAGCCAGGACCTACCTTTAACAGCAGAATTGCCTTAGGACTCGATTTTCCAAAAATGGAATTGAAGGGTGTTGATATTGAACAGTTTGTGTTTGAAAATATACTTGACCTCCGCAAAATTGAAGTAAATCGGGGTAAAGTGGAAATCGGGATAGACCAGGATGTAAAGCAGCCTGTAGCTCGATCTAAGTCTGGCAGGTCGGTTCGTACGATCGAACAAATCGATGTGGATACGATATGGGCTAAGGAGTCTTTTTTGGAATTGAAATTTTTGGGTAATAATCAATCTCGAAGGTCCATAGAGACGGGATTTGAGTTTTTGATCCGTCAATTTCACCTGGATACTCTCGCTGTGGATCGTTCTGACTTGGGTTCGCTCTATAGTTCGGCAAATGTTAATCTGGACAATTTTGTGTTTGCGCTGCCGGATAGCGTCCATACTGTTTCTTTTTCAAATCTGGTCTTGGGAGATGAGCGAGATGAATTGGTTTTTGAAGATTTTGCGATCATTCCAAAGGACCAAACCGGCAAAACTGGCGAGCCTGTTGTAGAAGCTTTCATCGAGGAGTTGGGTGTCGTTTCCAATAAATTTCCTGAAATCATCGAAAGTAAAACTTTTGACCTTAAGGCTCTTCGGTTATCTGGGGCGAGGGTCAACTTATACCTCGATGAAAAATTAGCTCAAAAACCGTCAACTAAAATCCCTGCTTCCACCTCTTCACAATCTCTGATCAAAGCGCTTATCCTTAACGATCTCAAGCTTGAAAATGGGAAAATTCAAGTATTCAAGAAGGAAAGTGGACCCATAAATGGTTTAGACCTAGGCCAGTTGAATTTTTCAATAGAAAACCTAGACTGGGATCTGATGAGTCAGAGCCAAAAGATGGATTTGCATAAACTTTTCTCCCGAAATTTTGGACTAGAGCTGGCCGATTATCGATGGTATTCTCAGGATAGTGCCTATCGCTTTGATGTTGGAGGGATAGATTTCACCGATGATCATTTAATACTTTCTAAAATCTTGGTGCGACCGACCGCGGGAATTTATGGACATTTGAAAAAAAGCAGATCTCAAACCGATATTTTACAGGGCGAAATAGGCCGGATACGACTGGATGGGATCCGTCTGATCGACTACCTCGAGGAGAATAAGCTCAACTTCAAGTCACTCACCGTTGATGGGGCCAGCCTGGATATTTTCAGAGATAAGCGAATGCCCTTTGACAGTATGGCTCGAAGGTATATGGTGCAGCACCTGATGAGAAATGCCAAGCTGGATGCAGACATCGGTTCGGTACATGTGCAGAATAGCCATGTTCGCTATTTTGAATTTGCGCCAAAGGGTAATCTTCCTGGAATGATTTCCTTTGAAAATATTCAAATGGACATGGCCCCGTTTTATTTGAGAAAAAATGGGTCTTCTTATCCTCTGGAGCGATTGAGAGCGGGAATTCGTACGGATATCATGGGTATTTCTGATGTACAGCTGACAGCCCTAATGAGGTTTGAAGAAAAATCTCCTATGGATGTTTCGATCGAAATGGGGGAATTTGACTTGGTTCAGATCAATGATTTTTTGGAAAAAACCCTGTTTGTCAAAATTGATAAAGGAAGAATCAATAACGGAAATTGGGAATTTACTTTAGATGATGATTTTGCGATAGGGGAGATGCGCTTGGCTTATGAGGACTTGAAAATTCAGTTGGTCGATAGCCTAACCTACGAGCAGGGTAAGGGGAAACTCAAGCTCTTTACTTTTTTTGTCAATGTGGTGGCCAAAAACAATAATCCTCGAGGGAGTGCCTCGAGGATCGTGGTGAGTGACATTTATCAGGAGCGAGACAAGAGCAAGTTTATTTTCAATGCTTGGTGGAAGGCTACTTTGAGTGGGCTCAGAGGTTCTTTTGGATTGGGCAAACCCAAGATTCCGAAGGAGAGAAGAAAGGAAGAGGAGGATTAATTTTGCTTTAAGACTTTGATATGATCCATTTTACCTTCCCATTGTACCTCTAAAACAAAAACTCCAGACGGGAGCGTAGTGATCCAGGTTTTTAGTTTGGAATTGATTTCTCCCAAATTAGCCGAACTAAAAAAGTCTGTTATTTTTAGCGGGTGTACGATCCTTACTGAAACTTCACCCCCAGAGTAATTTTTGGGATCAAGAAGTCCCACCGAAAGATCACTATTGAAAATTGGATTGGGGTAGGCCCTCCAAACCCCCCGCGTAAATTCGACTCCGGGGATACGGTTGGCAAATACCTCGGAGTACATAAATCCGCCAGAAAAATCAACCTGTCTGATTCGATAAAAAATGTTTCCGCCTGCCATGGGTAGGCTTTTGTCCTCCAACTCGTAAACAGTTTCGGTGTTCGACCAGCCACTACCGTGGATTTTCCCGAGGGAGTCAAAGGTTTTTGCTCCGTCCAGAGATCTTTCTAAGATAAAATGTGAATTGTCCCGTTCGTTTTTAGTCGCAAATCGAATGAGGTTAATCCTTTTTTCCGGATCGAAAGTGACTGTCAGTTTATTAAATTCCACAGCCAGTATTCTACAACTCGTATACAAAGCACAATTAACTCCCGGAATAGAGTTCGGATCACCTGGAATACAATAAACAGTCACTTTGACGGGTGGATCATTTCCTGTGTTCGGTTCAGGTTTTTGTCCGCAGATATAAGCTTGAGCTAATTCTGATTCATTGAACTCAGCATTTCCACTGATAAATAACCCTCCATTACAGTTTACATCCTCATAGGTTCCGCAGCCACCTTCCACAATCAAAATGGAATTTTCACTCATATTGAATTCTCCATTGCCTGATAAATAAACACTACCTGTAACTAAGACTTCAGCGTTATTATCCAATACTACCGCTGCATTTCCATCCACATTGATATCTCCCCCTACTGTCAAGCTCGCACTGTCTTTTAAAAATAGGCCACCTGTTTCAGAATCTAAATTACTGTTCCCATTTACATTGATATTCCCGGACACATTAATAGTACTGTTTCCGCCGAATTCTATGGTTGATTCTCCTCGGATTTCTAAATCACCCAGTATCTTGACGTTTGAATTTCCATAGGCATTCAATTCAACACCTTTACCTCCGCCTGCAATAATAACCTCCTGAGTTTCAAACTCTCCATAGACATTGATTTGTGAGCTGTTTCCGGAGTAATTTGTAGTTCCGGTAACTTGAAGATCACCACCATCTAAAATATCCAATCGTACATTTTGACTTATCTCCAAGTCTGTGACTGAGACTCTTCCCAATCCGTCTCCTTTGATGCCAAGGTAGGTATTCGAGGAGCTTTTACCGTTTTCGAGTGAAATTTCAGTTGCATTTATAGTTCCTCCAAGCGTTTCTAAAAAGTTTCCTTGGGTTTCATTTTTAATAATTATTGAACCTGTGATTTCCAGATGGACCCCTGAGGCCACCGTGATCGTGACGTATCCGCCCAAAATCAGATTTCCGCTGATTTGGGTATCGTCTGTGATAACTATCTCCACAGGACATGCTGACGTACCGGAAGGTGAAGTTCCGGGAGAGGTTCCATTCCCACATCCGGTGACATCCCAACAACTGGCAGTCGTAAAAGGTGTGGTGCTGGTACAAGTCGGCTTTAAAGTAAAAATTCGCTGTCCATAGGAGTCTCCTGGAGAGAAAACTCCTGTCAAAATCAAAATGGATATGATCAAAAAAGATTTCACTTTGTCTTACTTTACCATGCAAATATCTTAGACAAAGTCTCCGTTTCAAATCAAATAGTGCAAAAAAAATAGTATGAAATGCAAAAAACAGTATTTGTAAGTGTTTTTATTAGATTTTTGCAGGATTAGATGGTTTGTTTCCAAGAAACCAATAAAGTTCCCTTGTATGGTTTATCAACTAGTTTTTTTCACTACCCAACCCTCCCTTTCAGCGATCTTTACTCCTTCTTCTGAGCTTTTGATCAGGTAAAATCCGATGCCGAGTTTCTCAAAATAATTTTGGATCGAGCTCAGATCTCTACCAGAAACATCCCGAATAAACACCCCAAGGACTTTATTGGTATGTCTGATAATCGCTTCGAGATAGATCTCCGGGTCTTCTTGTCCACTGTCTCCGAGCAGAATAAAAGGTAGCTCTGGATATACTTCAAAAATATGTTCGATCTGTTTAAGCTTATGATCCCGGTGACTCCCTGCGATCCACTGATCTCTCGATAATCCTAAGTCACGAAGCATCAACGGGCCCTTGGGGATCTGATGAATCTCCAAGAACTCCATCAAAAAATCATACAGATTCCATGGGCTACTGGAGACATAAAAAAGCGGATTACTCAAAACCCCATCGGTACCACGCCTCAGAAGTCTATAAAAATCTGAAACTCCGGGAAACGGAATGCGGGTGTGGGCATTTTTGGAAAAAGTGACCTTGATCATTTCCCACATTCGCATCGCCCCGGTACTCACGATAGTGTCATCGATGTCTGATATCACTCCATATTCGGCCTCAGGAGCGGGAAAGTAGATTTTTCCATAGGCTTCCACTGATTGGACTTTTGCAGAAATGGGATCAAGCAATCGTAGCCGAATGGATCTCCAACCTTCCTCATCAATGGGTTGCTTAGGACGGAAATTAATCTCAAAATACCCTTCCTCATCGGTGTAGGCAATCGTTTTTTGCCCTTCAAACTCGGCTTCAACACGGATGTTTGGAAATACCACAGTAAGGAATCGCTTGCGCATTTTTCCCATATTCTGCCAAAACGTGTCCAAAGGTGTGGAAGGTGTGATTCCCTTATCCTCCAAAACTCGTCCCGCTAGATAGATTTCCCGCACATTTCCATAGCCAGCGTAGGGCTGGATCATTACTTTACGCACCAAGCCAGTTTTAAGTAAAAAGAAAAGCTTGGTTTTGGATACTTGCCGCTTCAAAAAATAGAGGAGAGGCCGAAATTGATTTGATGTAGTCGATGGAGTCATTTTGGGAGCTTTTGCCAAAGGCTAAAATTAGGAAAGGGAAATTAAGATTATGTGTATCCGGAACAATTCACGTAGGTCTTGAATAGCGAATTTTCCTTTATGAAAAATCCCCCTAGCCCCCTTGGTAAGGGGGAATCCGCTTATTTGGAACCTCAAAATCTGAGTTAAATCGGTAACGTGCAAACATGCGGATACACATAAATTTGATTAAGGATCTCAACAGAATTGCATTGAGGGTCAAAAAAAATCACCCGCCAGTTTTGACAACCTGGCGGGTGAAGGTGGGATTCTGTTAGACCTACTCCGGATTTATTTAAGTTTTCCCTCTGAATCGGTGAAATTACCGATGACTCTTCCTCCGCTATTGATGGTAACCTCTCCATAGACGGTGATGGTGTTTCCCTCACCGACAAACTCTAAGGTTCCACCACTATTGATCCTGAGATCTCCATAGATTACGGTTGATCCGGAAAGCTTGAGTGTAGAATTTGAATTGATATTGAGGCTGGTATTTTTTCGATATTGACCAAAAGCAAACGAACCGATCACCTGCATTTCTCCTCCGCTGTTGATATTAAGGTTATTTTCTATCGCCAGAGAGCCGCAGAAAAGGAACTCTCCCCCGATGTTTACATTCTTAAGTTGGGCAGAGCCTGAGAATGCTATTTTTTCATTGCCGTTGACATTGAGGTTGGAGCTACCTCGGTAAGAACTGAGATCCTGACAGAAAATTTCATCTTCCTCCTCCTCTTCTTCGTATTTGGTGATTTTTAAAATCTGGACTCCACCACTACCTGTGGCCACGAAAATGACGTCATCCTCATATCGCACAAAATTGGAGGAACCATCTAAGTCCAAAACTCCATATTCCTCGACTTCTTCCTCATCCATTTCTGCAAGGAAAATTCCCGCAGCACCATTTGCCATCAGCATGAGATCATCATCGACCGATACAGCATTGGTCACAATATCTCCGGGTTCGACATGGTCAGGATTGATCGGAATCGGGAATCTTTTGATCAATTGACCATTGTTGAGTCGATAGATTCCGGCACCGTTTTTTCCTTCTGAAATGAAAACTCTATTGTCTTCGATAGCAATCGTCCGCTTAGATTGGGCGACATCAGCTTCTAGCGATATGGTAGCGGTTTGGGATAAAGAGTTTGGGTTATAGATGACCGCACCTTGACTGCCAGTGAGGACAGCAAGTCGATCGTCTCCAAAGGCCACACCTCTAAGGTCTTCCATTGGTAGCTCACGAGCTACCTGCATATTGCGATCAAACAAAGTCAGATTACCATTGCTTCCACTTACTAAAGCCGTGAAGTCTCCGCTGGTGGCTACATCAGTGGCCACAAATCCCGGCACAGAGTAAAATTGAAAATCTGAGGTAAACTGCCCGTTTGAGACAGAAACGACCCCCAAATTGGCGGGCTGACTGACTTCACTCGCATCGACATCAATCGCCATGGCCAGAAATAATCTCCCGCTCCGATATTCCAGTGCGCTGATATCCGCATTTTTGAAGATCGCCTGAGCAATAATTTTTGGTTTATAAATGGAGGAAATGTCCAGAATTTCAACCGCCCCAAGGTAGGTGGGGCCCGCTGTATTGTAACTCACAAACGCAAAATCACCATCGATGTCTACATGCGTAGCTTGTAGGGTGTTTCCCTCATAAGTCGGCGAGCTCGCCTGCGCTATGAGTACCAAGGACACCCGTTCGGCTTCCTCATCATCGAGTGTTCGTGCACCTGCATTGGCGGCTGCCGAAATTCCAACTACCCCCGAGCCATCAAGGCTTAGTCGTTGACTGAGTGATTCGGCGTCAGTGTTGATCTCCACTTCGGTAGGAGAGATTGGGTCTCCGGCATCCGTGCATGACCATAGCACCCCGGCAAATAGCCCCAATAGAAGCGTGTTAGCCTTCATAGTAACCTGTTTTTGGATTAGAAAAAACTGTTCAAAATATTGATATACAGGTCAATGATAGGTTAATCTGTGGGTTTGAAAAAGGAAACAAAATTTTATTTTTTCTTTCTTAGTTTATTGTATTTTGAAAATAAAAAATCGGATTATATCCTTATGATCTATGTGTAAAATGTAGGGATATTAAAAAAGTAAGAATGTTTTGAAAAAAAACCCGAAAGTAGATCACTCCACTTTCGGGTTTTTTCTGGTGTTTTTACTGTACCAAAATCTTGATTGTTTCTGAAAACTCTCCCCATCTGATGTGGAGTACGTACAATCCTGAGTTTTTGGTCGCGATAAAGTCATTGACCACTTTCTCCACGTCAGTCGGATTTTTGATCAGGAAATTTTCCTGGCTTGTTCCGCTAGGATTTGAAAGTTGGACAGCGATCGTCTCCTCGTTGAAATTTCCTTTGTTGAGAAGTTCAATATGAACGTAAGTTCCTTGTTGACTTGGGTTGGGATAAGCTGTCCAGGTTCCTTTGCCGCTTACAGGCTGCAGATTTACGGCCTTGGTATTGCCGATTGTTGATTTTCCGTCAAAATCAATTTGTCTTATTCGGTAAAATAGCTGCCCACCACTCGCTGGGAGGTCTTTGTCCACAAAGGAGTAGTTGAGCGTACGATCAGAATATCCTGTACCCAAAATCTCTCCCACAGGTTCCCAGTTTTTTACCTGATCCACTGCTCGTTCGATGATGAAATGGGAGTTGTTCCACTCCTTGGCAGTTGCCCAAGCCACATTTACCTCTCTGAAATTTTGATTCAAGGCTACATTGAAGACTGGAAATTCCACAGGGAGAATTCTGCAACCTCCATAATAGGCTGGTGCAGGAGCGATATTCATATTCGAATAGGTAGTGGGAGGAAAGGCACCTGCTTTGTCACCGTTTACCCGGTCATTGCAGATGACCAAAGCACTCTTGTCCAGTACCGAAATCGTTGCAGAGTTTTTGGGCTTATCCAAGTCTCCCTTGATCAATACATCCCCTGAACCGGAAACATGTAGGTGAGTTCCTCCACCTTTAAGATTTACATCTTTTTCAAAAGTGGCATAACCGGGGATTCGGATACTGGAACTGCCTTCCAAGGTAGTGTTTCCCTGCACCAACAAGTTACCATTGACCTGCAAGGTGGAGTTTCCGGTCAATTCCAGTTTTCCAGTCAACGTAGCAGTTCCTTCTAAGAGGATTGGGTTGCTTGATTTGTGCTCAGAATCCCCTTTTACTTTCAACTCTCCACTTTTTTGGACCAAAAGCGTGGAGGACCCCTTAATTTCAAAGTCCTTGGATACTTCCAGCTTTCCCTCAATAATGGTAGTAGAACTTCCCTCCAAGGATAAGCTTTCTATTTTCCCGCTAGCGCCTGCCTTTATTTCCAAATGATTTGTACTTCCACCGGTATTCGAAATTTCCTTCGCAGAGAAGGTGCCTGCTAATACGATGCTGGAATTATTCCCCTTCAGAGAAAGCGTTTTTTCGACCTCGATACTGGACTTAGCATCCACTTCAATTAAGCTGGTATTTCCGCCTGTTTGGAGCTCATTTCTCACGATTACCTTTCCTCCATTGATCACTTTTAGCTTAGCGCCATTACTCACTTCGAGATCGTAGACCTCCAAAATACCACCATCTACCGTCAGCACGACACCGTCGTAAGAGTTATTGGTCAGGTGGAGGGTCTCTTTGCCTGAAAAGGTGAGCTTTCCTGATTTGGATATTTTTAAACTTTTGAATTTCTGAGAAAAGGTGTTTTTACCTCCTTTAGTGACGTGATGGCTGATGAAAACATTGATTTCACAATCTGGCCAAGAGCTGGATGTAGGAGGTACGCTGGGATGGTTGGTGTCTTCTACAGAACCCCAACCAGAAGGAGCCGCGCAAATGGTTTGGCGCTTCCAGGTTGATGAAGACGTCCAGTTCCCATCTTTCAGGGAGTTGTAGTTTTGGGCTATTGCCTGAAAGGAAATTTGAATGAAAATGAAGAGGAGGAGGGTGATTCTCTGTTTCATGATACAAATATGAAACAGGAAATCCGATATTCAAAAAGCAAAAAAATGTATTTGAAACGAAAAAATGTAATTTTGGACCGGGTTAATGTCGAATTTAATGTGGTCATTTTTGACTTTGCCAAATAAGGTTTTTAATAGGTCAATCAACTGTAAAACCCATATAAATAAATGTATTTTGTTGTCTCTATTAATGAAGAATTAGGTGATAAAACTTCGAAAAATGATGGCAAACCGGACGAAAAAAAATCAGATTTTTTTCAAAAAAGTTTAAACGATAATCTTAGAGGTATAAAACTGTTACTTTAAGATCAGTTTTTGATCTACTTTTGATTGGTCTCTTGGGTCAATTGAAAAAAAACTGAAATAAAAATGGGATCTCGAATTTCACTTTCAGCAGATTGCCGAAAAGAGAATTTAGATCCCAATAAGTTTTTTCTTGGAGAAGAGTTAGTCTTTTGGGATGGTTAGGTAAAACCGAGGATTAATTTCTCAGAATTTTCAGCTGTTGGGATTGATTGCCCCAGATGATCTGAACTAGATATAGCCCCGATTCCCTATTTACAAGCTGTGAATTGACCACAGACGATACATCAGCAGGTTTAGAAACAGAGTACGTTTTTGACACCCCGCGCACATCTGCAATCTGAATCAAAATGGGCTCATCCGAATACGTTTCCAAAGCTCTCAAGTCCATGGTAATTTCAGTACCCGAAGCGCTTGGATTTGGATATGCGACCCAAGCTTCTTTGGAGTTGAGCCTTTCCACTTGAACTGCACGGGTCTTACTCAAACTCGATTTGCCGTCATAATCAACCTGATTGATTCGATAGAAGATATTCCCTCCCGAAGCAGGCAGATCTTTGTCCACAAAGCTGTAGTTAATGATTTGATCTGAGTAACCCGAGCCGTTGACCTCTCCGATTGACTCCCAGTTTTTCACATCATTCACAGATCGCTGAATCTCAAAGTGGGAATTATTCCACTCTTTGGCCGTGGACCAAGAGAGGTTGGATTGACGATTTTGTTGATCGTAGGCGACGTCGAATCCGAGTAATTCGATGGGTAGGATTCGGGCGATTTCATAGCGGACTATGACTACACCTTTGGCACCATTTCCACCAGCGAAATTTTCATTGTGGCCTCCCCCTCCGCCACCAGAACCAGGACTTCGTCCATTTTCACCAGCTACAGTTTCACCTCCATCATCATATCCACCATTACCTCCACGAAGATTTGTACCACCAAATCCTCGGTCATTTGGATCATCCTCTCTACTTCCACCACCACCACCAGCTGAATAAATTCTGGTGTCAAATTCAGTCAAAACTAATCCGGCGCCACCATCTCCACCCTCGTCATCGTCTGGTGCTTCTCTTCCATTGGATCCAGCTCCTCCGCCACCACCACCGGCATGATCATCGGCTCGTCCACCGTTTCTTCCGTTACCATTACCATTGCCAGGGTTATCGCTTCCATGACCTGCCCCACCACCTGAACCGCCAAACATTCTTGATCTTACCACAGATAGGCCTTGGGTTCCGCTATTGATAGATGAAGCTGCACCAGGTTGCCCTCTTCTATTGGGACGGCCCGAATTGTTGTCATCGGATCCACCGCCACCGCCACCACCAGCTATGATCTCATAGGTGTTGCCTAGGTCAAAGGAAGATTGTTCTCCGTTTCCTCCTTGGGCATTTCTGCTTTTGGCTCCTTCGCCACCTTCACCAATTTCAATTTCAAACCTGCTACCAGCGGGTAATCCGGATTCAGAGATTTGGGTGACATCTACCCGGGCATGGACGAGTCCACCTCCGCCACCTCCGCCACCAGAGCGAACACCTCCGCCTCCACCTCCTCCGACGACAAGGACTTCAAACTCGGTTAGGTTTTCAGGAGCATCCCATTCACAGTCTTCGAAAAATTCAATGATTACCGTTCCAGAAACAGAACCATCATCAATATACCTCCAACATCCTGATGGAGGTGTTGGGGTTACACTACACTCGTAACTAAATGAAATTTGACCGTTTCCGCCTAGGCCTCCTTGCCTTATATTTCCGTTTCCACTACTATTGGTTCTAGCTCCACCGCCTCCGCCGCCTGGCGATTCCCCTGATCCTCCATCGGTATTGTTGCTTGAAGCACCAGTCCCACCTCGGCCTCCGTTCGGAGAATCTCCTCCATCACCGCCATCACCGTCAGCATTTTCTCCATTATCGCCGCTTATACGGATGGTTCCAATACCTTGATTGGCTTGGCCACCTTGTGCTCCTGTAGTGCTGTTAGTAGATGCTGAACTTCCACCTTTGGCTCTTAAAATTGGATTGCTTCCGTCTGCCGACCTTGAAACCCAAGAGTCTCTACCCGCTACCGTGGATGCTGAGGCTTGTCCCACTTGAAAATAAAGCGTCTCGCCTGGAGTTACCGTGATTACCGATTCGGAATAGGCGCCAGCACCTCCACCACCTGATCTTCCAGCATTTGCGTTGCGATCTCCACCTTTTCCTCCTGCACCCCAAGCTTTCATCGTGATAGATGTTACTCCCTCGGGCACAATAAATTCTCCGCTAGATGAAAAATTCGTCCCACAGGAACAGTCCAAATTTGGATCTACTCTCGCTCCTCCACTGACTCCATTTCTCGATGGGGCTTTGTTTACAAGGAGAGGCGCTTGATATTGAGATGTGAGGTTATTACCCGTGATTCCTGAGGAGTTGTTATTTTCAAAATCATCAAAAACACTAATCGTATTGCATTGATCTACATTTGCGGGCCTGATTACTCCATTAGAATTGTTGGTAAGTTCCCCTCCAATGACAATCTCTCCTGCTACTGTAGTAAGGCCATTATTGGTAAAGTCTGAATTAATAATAGTGGGTCCCAAGTGGGCTGTTCCAGAGCTGTTGTTTGTAAAATTCCTTCCTACGGTCAGGCGTCCTGCTGTGGAAATAAAAGTTCCATTCACTGTAAGGTCCCGGGCAACGATGAAGACTCCTGTATTGATCACCGTGGCACTGGATTGAATAGAAACATTCTCATCATTATCCAGAAATCTGAACGTACCGGCATTATTGAATGGGCCGTTGATACTTAGGTTGCTATCTTGATCCAAATTAATCGTACCCGAGGACGTATTTGTTAACCCGGGAGAACCACTTCCTATGGATAATCCAGACAGCTCTAGAGTTCCGGAATTAATTACTGTATTGTTATTTATGGTAAGATTTCCTGTTTGGGTTCCTGAATTTTCAAAAATTGCCCCAGTACTGTTTAATGTGATATTTCCTACAATTGAACCGGAGTTGGTAATATCTGACCCTCCGTTAGAAGTGAAGTTGCCAAAATATGACCCAAAATTATTGAAAGCTCCGTTATTGCCCAATGTGATCGCTCTTCTGTTTGCATTAGTGCCAATTTGGCCGTAGTTGTTAATGACTACATTACTTCCAGAGAGATTGCTGAAAGTGTTGTCGTAGGTGACGATGGTAGAGATGCATATTGTCAGGTTGCTTGCATTCCTAAGGTTTATCTGAGTTGTTCTATTGGCGGTGATGCAAACGACATCATTGTCTTGAATATTTCTGTTTGGAGTAGGGTTGCCGTTACCATTAAAAGTAATTGAGCATGATTCACATTGTCCATAAACATCACCTAAGCCAAAAGCCATTATCCCAATAACAAGGACAAGTATTTTTAGCTGAGCTCTCCAGTTCATACGAGTAATGAGTTGTGATTTAATGTAAATGAATAGTAAGGGTGTAGATTCTCAGACGCCAAATATGCATTTAATTTACAAATCAGCGCAAGTGGTTTACTTATCCTGAGTTCTGAAAAGCCGAATTTGAACTATATCTATACAACTAAGATATGGGTGATTAGTAGTCTAATAGGGTTTTTAGAATTTCAGTTTTTCGACAAAATTCCAGTATATAATTGGGTTGGTTATCGGGGTGATTGTTCATAGAAATGAAGTACTTATACATTCATTGGGCAATTATAAATACAAAAAAATGAATTTCAAATTCAAATTAAATTTGATCAAATACAAATCTGATTATTGAATCTGTACACCTAGAGTAGATTAACTATTCGTATTTTTAATGTTTATAAAAAATTCTGATTATAACTGATTATATGTATAAACTTTTGATCATCGAAATCAAATGTATTTTATAAAGATTAAAATGTATTTGGTCACTTTTAAAAAAATTGAAAATAATTCTATAAAAATCTGGATTATTTTTCTAATAAAAACATAGGCGATTCCTAAAACGACTTTAATTGACTATTCCCGGGAATTCAGAAGCCATCAAATTCAGCTGGGAGGCGTACTTCATGGGACTTTTTCAAAAAAATCCCACCCAATTTCCTGATCACATGGAGTTGGGTGGGATCTATTCAATGGCCTAAGTTACCTTTTCAATATCACTTTATGGTATTCGCGACGATCTCCCCAACTGATCTCGAGGGTATATAGTCCGGCAGCTTGGGTACGGAACCAGTCACTGACCTGTATACCCATGGACTTGATCTGATCAAAGGTAAAGGTCTCATAATGACCGGTGGCTGTGATGACACGGAGGGTGACTTTTTCCTCTTGATAAACCTCAGGATTCATCAACTCAATCTCGAATGGATATCCCATAGTTGGGTTAGGATACACTCTCCAGAAGGAAATCCCTGCCATCGGTTCGATGCGAATGGCCTTAGTCACTGAGAAAGTAGAATCCCCGTCAAAATCCACTTGCTTCAAGCGATAGAAAATCGTGCCGCCTGAGAGTGGAAGATTTGTGTCTCTGAATTCATAATCGGTAGGCTCGTCAGCATATCCTGTCCCTTGAACTTCCCCGATTTTCACCCAATCCTTGATGGTATTTACAGAACGCTGAATCTCAAATCGGTCATTTTGCCACTCCTTCGCAGTAGCCCAAGTCAGGTCTCCGGATCTTTCTGTAGGGTTATAGATTGCATTGAAGTAGAGGTAATCTACAGGGAGAATTCGGAAGTTTGGATAGCGGATATAGACAACGCCTTGGAAGCCATTGCTTCCACCTGTTCGGCCAGCGCCACCGCCTGAACCAAATGTCGTAGCAGGCAAACCTGTTCCTGTATTATTTCCTCTTCCGCCTGCATAAAATGTTGAACCCCCCGACGTGTATTGACTTCCTCCCATACCCGGTTCATTGACGGTTGCCCCAGTGGAAGTTCCCCCTCCACCAGCTCCGTAGTAAATATTTTCCCCGGAAATATCTCTCATAATACCATGACCACCCGTGCCGGCTCTAAGCAATGATGCATCTCCGGCACCATTTCCACCACCTGTATTGGATCCACCACCACCGGCACCTGCTCTTCCGTAGCTTTGGCTGAAGGCGATTCCACCATCATTTCCATTTCCAGTAATCGAAATACCGCCAAGGGAACTCTCTGATCCGTATGCAGCTCCACCACCACCTGAAGCACCGTCATTACCCTCTCGGACGCTTGGTGTAGAGCTTGATGAACCTCCACCACCGCCACCTTCAGCATTAAGATTGGTGAAGGTACTTCCGCTAGCATAGTCAAAACTTGGACCTGTGAAGCTGGATGCTGTTCCATCCCCACCTTGCTGATTTGCGCTGGTAGCACCAAAGCCCTGTCCACCGGGGGTAACTGTAAATACAGCTCCCTGAAGACCAATGCCTCCATTCATGGTAATACCCGTGTATTGCTGATAGATTACGGCTCCACCGCCACCTCCACCGGCAGCATCACCATAGCCACCGCCACCGCCACCGCCTACTACAAGTACCTCAAACTCATCGAGTCCATCTGGAGCTACCCAATCCCAAGAAGAGCAGTCACCTGTAATTCGGATTACTGTGAAACCTTCAGCATCAGTGTATTGGTAAACATCCCCTGTTCCTGTACATGGCGCGGGATCGGGGCAATCATAGGTAATAATAAATCTACCATTAGGCCCTGTGGTACTTACGATAGCTTGAGCCAGTCGGTCGGCCATAGGTGCTGTGGCAGGAAGACGTGTAGCAAATACATCACCTCCATTAAATATCAAGAATATTTGCTGGCCTGCATTTACCGGGATGGTTACCGGAGCAGGGCTTCCCCCGTCTCCAAATGCCTGTATAGTTACCTCTGTGATACCGGCGGGGACAGAATAGGTAGCATTCCCATTAGCTTGCAGATATTCCGTACTACAGTTGATCCCGTAGGGAGCGGTATTGTTGTTTGGTACGGAGTAGGGGCATTCTTCGTCTTCTCCATGAATGGAGTTGATGGTCAGAATCGTGGTGCCTTCATTGGAATAAGGTAAAGACTGGAAGGTAAACTGACCTGCCGTGGTGACGGTCACGGTAATGGTTTGATCAGCAATCTCATTTGCTCCGCTTGTGCTATAGTTTATTTCATAATCCCCCGGAACGAGCTCAGGGCCAAATACCGTAAATGTGGAGACATAAGGAGGCGAGGAGCCCTCAGCCGGATTGCTGACCTCTATGCTGGTGATGGGGTAGGTTGGATTGACCACGGTGATGGTACCGGTCGCGCTGACCGTTCCACAACCGCCTGTTAAGGGGATTGAATAATTGAATGATCCGACTTCAGTAGGTGTACCCGAAACGGTAATATTTCCTGTATTAGTGTCAAAAGATGCGCTGATTCCAAGCGGTAGACCATTGGCTCCTGCCACACCATCATTTGCTATTCCTGTGGCCCCTGTAGTGCTATGAATGATCGTTACAGGTTGTGGCTCATTCAAACATAACTCTGGGTCAGGATTTACCGGAACGAAGGTGTTGTTCGGAGTCACCGTAACCGTTACTATATTGGATGGAGGAGATTCACATTGAACGCCGTTGAGAGTAGAAACAGTGATTCGTCGGAATTCTGTGGTTTCTGTCAATGCCGGAGAATCATAGGTCGCTCCTGTTGCACTTGGAATAGTTGTCCAGTCAGATACACTTGAATTTCTAAACTGCCAGATATACGAAATAGTACCATCGCCATTTCCTGAATCAGTACTTGTAAATGCTGCCGGATTATCTCCCGAACAGATGGTTTGATCAGCAGCTATGGTTCCTGCAACAGGGGTGCTTTGTACCGTAATGGTTACAGGATTAGAAGGTGGACCTTCGCATTCTAGGCCATTGACGGTAGAAATGGTATATCGTCTGTACTGCGTGCTAGCTGAAAGAACAGGAGGAGCATAATCCGCTCCCGTCGGATTACCAGGCACATCTACCCAATTTGGAGTAGAAAGATTGGTATTCATTTCCCAACGGTAGGATATTACTGCTCCAACGTCCTGAGGATTATATACACTGCCCGTTATTGAGGCTGGTGTGTCTCCTTGGCAGACGGTTTGGTCGCTTGCTATGGTGCCTGCATCTGGGACATCTTTTACGACGATCAGACCTTCTACTCTTACCTGCTGACAGGAACCGGTTGTAAACACCTCGTAAGCATACTCTCCAGCCTCTGTCGGAGATCCACTTATTCGCAAATTTCTACCATTCCAAGTAGCTGTGATTCCTAATGGCAATCCAGTGACTACTGGGCCTGCTAATCCTCCACCAACAGCATATTCGATGTCGACAATTGGTGAATCTTCGCAGACCACTTGACTGTCATCTGTACCAACTGCGGAGGTTAATCGAATAAATGGCGATAGGGTACCGAAAGAGATATCATCTAATGCAAAGTCATTTCCACCAAGGGCTGTATTCAAATTCACAATCTCAATGATGGCTGTGGTGGCAGTACCTGAACTCCAGCTTGGATTAGATCTAAACTCTCTCCAGTTATCTAAACTTACCTGTCCTTGACTTGAGGGTTTTGGGGCATTATCCAAATCTAAAATAGTACCAACCAATTGGCCATTAATTTTAAACTGAAGCCTAGCAGGAGACCCGGGGTTTAAGTTCATAGCCCACGCTGAGAAATAATATTCTGTAAAGGGCTCTACTGTTACCTCTTGCCGCCAAATTACGGGCTGTCGTTGAGGGTTTCCGATAAGAGCCCCTCCATTGACCATCATAAAGTTTCGTGATCCTGTAGCATTATTTGTATGATCTCTACCGAAGAAATTGGTATGATATCCAGGAGGAGTTGTAGTAGTACTTCCGTTGGCATTAACATTGACCGCATAATACCCTTCCGGCCATAAACCTGTCGCCGGATTACCATTGACATAATACGCTTGATTTTGGGTGTATTCGGTAAAAAAGCTTGGATTTGCAGGATCGAAGTTGGTGAAGGATCCATCAACAATCAATTCTTCTGCAATACTTATCGAAGCCGTGCTGACACATCCGTCCGGTGACGTACCGGTCACTGAATAGGATCCGGCGATATTCACAAGGACAGAAGAACTTGTTTCTCCGGTATTCCATAGCCAAGTGGTACCTGTTACATTTGAACTTGCAACCAACATCACGCTTCCATCCACTGCACAATAGTCCGCCTGAAGAATAATTTCTGGTGTTGGATCTACGGTGATAGTGAACGATTGTGAAGGCCCTGGGCAGCCGTTTACAGTTGGGGTCACTGTAATTGTAGCCGTTATGGGCCCAGAGCTGGTGTTTTCTGGAATGAATGCAGGAATATTTCCTGTGCCTGAAGCAGCCAAACCAATGGATGGGTGACTGTTAGTCCAGTTATAAACTACTCCAGCGACTCCATTACCGGTAAAGTTTACAGCCGTGGTAGACGATCCAGAGCAACCGACATCTTGACTGGCGATAGGATTTACGGTAGGCCTTGGCCGCACCAGTACATCGACCTGGAAAGTATTCCCAACACATCCGTCTGGAGTGATAGGAGTAACTGTGTAAGTCACAGTTTGATCCACTAGCGAAGTATTGGTCAAAGTCTGTGAAATACTGGTTTGAGGGGTTGCTGTATTGGACTCTCCAGTTACATTTCCATTGGGTAAAACAGTCCAAGTATAGGTAGTGCCTGCTGGAACGGATCCATTTGTTCCATTCAATGGGATTACCTCAAAATTATCACCGCTACAGATAATTGTTCCAGGGATATCCGAAATAACGGGTGTAACATTGACATCCGTAGTATTGGTAATTGGAGACACTGCTGTACATCCGCCTGCATTGCTGTAATTCACAGTAACAGTCTTTGTACCACTAGTTAACCAAGTCAGTGTTACCGTATGGTCGGTGGTTCCAATACCTCCTGAATTAATGGTATAATCAGTTCCTGCCGTTCCGGACACAGTCCAAATGTAATTGGATTGACTGTCTTGGGTTGTATAGGTAACCGGAGCTCCGACACAGAGGTCAGCAGTAGGAGCATCTGTAAATGTAGGAACTGGGAGTGGATCAACGTCAATGGTATTGGTAACAGCTGTTGCCGCTGTACAATTATTTGAATTGCTGTAGTTTACAGAGACGTTTTTGGTGCCATTAGACAGCCATCTTAAAGTCACTGAATTATCAAAAGGACCTATTCCGCCAGCTGTGATGGTATAGTCAGTACCTTCTACGCCGGGAACACTCCAAACATAATTATCTTGCCCCGTCTGAGTTGTATAGGTCACTGTGGTTCCCACACAGACATCGTTAAGAGGTTCTGTGGTGAATGTAGGTACTGGAAGCGCATTGACGATGATAGAGTTAACCACCGCAGCTACTGCCGTACAATTAGTGGCATTGGTATAATTGATAGAAACATTCTTAGTTCCAGCAGTAAGCCAAGTAAGCGTAACCGTATTGCTTGTGCTTGCAACGCTTCCTCCGGTAATGGTATAATCTATTCCTGAGGTACCCGGAATTGTCCAGATATAGTTGGATTGACTAGGCTGAGTGGTGTAAGTTACCGATGTGCCCACACAAACCTCAGAAGGTGGAGGGGTTACGAAGGTTGGGGTTGGAAGCGCATTTACAAGGGTAGAATTGACTACAGCGGTTGCAGCAGAACAATTACTTGCGTTTCTGTAATTGACTGAGACGTTTTTCGTACCCGCAGTCAACCATCTAAGCGTGACGGTATGGCTGGAAGACCCGATTCCACCTGCAGTAATGTTATAATCAATACCAGCGGTTCCTGCTATTGTCCAAGTATAATTGGATTGACCCGATTGGGTGGTATAAGTTATTGGAGCACCAACGCAGATCTCAGAAGCCGTTGGTGCTGTGAATGTTGGAGTTGGTAATGCGTTTACAATTGTCGAATTGACTGTTGCAGTCGCTGCGGTACAATTGTTAGCATTGGTATAATTGATCGAAACCTGTTTGGTACCACTAGTGAGCCAAGTAAGCGTAACCGTGTTGCTGGCAGTTCCTATACCTCCTGATGTGATAGTATAATCGGTACCCGCAACACCAGGAACATTCCATACATAATTGCTTTGATTTTCCGCCGTGGTGTAGGTTACGGTAGTACCGACACAGACTTGGGCAGGTGGAGCTGTTGTAAATACTGGTCCTGGAAGTGGATTAACAATCGTAGTATTGACAGTGGCACTTGCCGCTGCACAATTGTTTGAGTTGCTGTAGTTGATGGAAACATTCTTGGCACCTGAAGTCAACCAAGTCAAGGTGACCGTATGATCTGTAGCTCCAACTCCTCCAGAAGTAATAGTGTAATCAGTATTCAGGATACCTGGTATTGTCCACACATAATTGGATTGTCCTGCTTCGGTAGTGTAAGTAATTGATGTGCCAACACAGATCTCACCGGATGGAGTTGGGGTCAAGTTCGGAACCGGCAATTCGTTAACCACAAAAGCTCCTGAAATGCTTGAGGTTTGATCCGGACCACAACCTCCAGAACTTGAAACAACTACGTAGTAATATCTAGGAGTGCCATCTGCCACATCAGAAGGAGGAGTAAAGGTGTCGGAATCTGTACCAACTGGGGTGTCATCACCTATATTTATTACTCCCGTGGTGTTGCTGTACCATTGGTAAGACAAGGTTCCGGTACCGGAGGCGCTAACAGATATGGGGCTAAACGGACCTTGGCCTTCACAAATTGTATCGCCAGCTAGGTCTTCCGAATCGATATTGGTTAAGGGATTAACGATGAACGCCCCGGAAATCGAAGAAGTAACCGTTCCGCAACTTGGACTCGTGGCAGTAGCATAATAATATCTCGGTAATCCATCCGCGACACTTGCGTCAGAAGGAGGGGTGAAAGTAGAATTGGTTTCGCCTGTGAGCAATATGCCCCCGGTGTTGGTAGGAGATGTGTTTTGGTACCATTGATAAGTTGCAGGCACACCTCCATCACCAGTTGCAGCGATTTCCAGCTGCGAGAAAGAAACAGCGCCAAAACAAAATTCCTGATCAGGAGCTGTTGAGTCTAGATCTAGGTTGATGGCAGTTCCAGAAGGGGAAACGATGTAGGCTCCTGTGAGGTCTGAAGTTTCAGGGCCACCACAAGTTCCTGAGACGACAACATAGTAGTAAGAAACACCCTCAGGAGAGGAAGGAGGAGTAAAGGATGCTGTTGTTGCACCAGGTACAGGCGTACCAGGATTGGTACTGATGTCCGAATTATCAGGCTTGCGATACCATTGGAAAGTTAATCCAGAACCTGTGGCGGTGATAGTAATCGGATCAAATCCATCTCCAAAACATTCCGTATCACCCACCTGTCCTGGATCAATTTCAGGATCAATTGAAACAGGAGTGCTGATTTCAATGGTATTTGAAGCAGGGGTAGGTATTGAACAGCCATTTGCATCGGTATAATTAACTGTAACCGTTTTGCTACCAGAACTTAACCACTGAATAGTGACTGTGTTGCTTCCTGTTCCTATTCCTCCACCAGTGATGTTGTAATCTGTTCCTTCAGTACCGGGAATTACCCAAACATAATCTGATTGTCCGCTTTGGGTAGTGTAGGTTACGGCATCATTAAGACAAACCGGATTAGATGGTTCTACTGTAAAACTTGGGGCAGGTAAAGGATCAAGCGTAATGGTATTTGAAGCTGGGGCGATTCCCGTACAGCCATTTGCATCGCTATAATTTACTGTGACCGTTTTAGCTCCAACAGTCAACCACTGAACAGTTACTGTATTGCTTCCTGTGCCCAATCCACCTGTGGTAATGGTATAATCAACCCCTTGTGTTCCGGATAAGGTCCAGATGTAGTTCGATTGTCCTGACTCGGTAGTATAGGTCACTTCTTCTCCAATACATACCGGATCGGATGGCTCGTCAGTAAATGTGGGTACAGGTAGAGGATCCAGCGTAATGGTATTGGAAGCTGTGACTGCACTAATACATCCATCTGGATTGGTATAACCAACTGTCACGGTTTTATCTCCTGGAGTTAACCACTCAATAGTTACCGAATTGCTTGCGGTACCGATACTTCCTCCGGTGATGTTGTAATCAGTGGATTCAACTCCCGAAATCGTCCAGATATAGTTGGATTGCCCGGATTGAGTGGTGTAGGTTACCTCGTCTCCAATACAGACCGGGTTTGAGGGTTCAATGGTGAAAGTAGGGACAGGAAGAGGGTCTAGATCAATGGTGCTGATAGCAGGTGAGGCACCTTCACAGCCATTTGAATTTTCATAATTCACTGATACTGTTTTTTGCCCATCGGTCAACCAAATAATGCTGATGGTCTCATCGGTGCCGCCTCCTGTGATGGTATAATCTACCCCTTCTGCACCAGAAATAGTCCAGTCATAGTCAACAATGTCCGGGCCGGATTGGGTGGTGTAAGTGACCTCTTCTCCAATACATATTACACCGGTAGGTTCAGCGATAAATGTTGGAACTGGCAGTGAGTTAATATCAATTAAATTTGAAGCAGGAGCCACCCCTGAACAACCGCTGGCGTTTTCATAATTGACCATGACAGTTTTTGAACCTGTGGTCAACCATTCAATAGAAATTGTATTGGTAGTGGATCCGCCAGCTACAATAGTGTAGTCCGTTCCTTGAACTCCCGAAATATTCCAAGTGTAGTTGGAACGGCCAGATTGGGTGGTGTAAGTAACCGTCTCATTTAAACAAAAATCACCGGATGGCTCTACGATAAAGGTGGGAGTGGGTAGAGGACTGACCGAAATAGGGCTACTGACAAATGCAGCCGCTTGACACCCACTGGAATTGGAATAGCGGAGGAATACCTGTTTTGTACCCTGAGTTAACCAAGTTAGCGTAAGTGTATTATCTGTACTTGTTCCACCGGAAGTTATGGTATAATCGATTCCATCACTGCCTGAGATCTGCCAGTCATAGTCAAATTGACCGGATTGGGTGGAATAGGTTACCTCTTCCCCTATACAGACTACTCCAGTGGGTTGGGTTGTAAAGGTAGGCGTCGGAAGAGGATTAATAGTTAGGGCACCAGAAACACTATCATCCGGACAGCTTCCTGAACCTGCCACTGTATAGGTGATGGTAGTGGTACCGCTTGAAATAGCGGTGACCGCTCCTGTTGAACTATTGATAGTGGCAACCGCTGGATTACTTGATGACCACACACCCCCCAGGCTAGTAGAGGTAAATGTTGTAGTTTGTCCAACACAGAGTTCGTCAGCACCATTCAAAGTACCTGCATCTGCCAAAGGAGTAACAGTAATGGATCGGGTTTCAAAATCATCAGGACATCCTCCAGAACCAGCCACGGTATAGGTAAGAATAGCTGAACCTGCAGCAACTCCAGTCACAACTCCAGTTGCAGGATCTACACTGGCTACAGCCGGATTTCCTGAGGACCAAATACCGCCGGAAATTGTAGAAGAGAAAGTTCGGGTACCTCCCTCACATACCTCTTGAGTTCCACTGAGTACACCTGCATCAGGTGGAGCAGTGACAGTAATTAGGATACTGGTTTCAGGCGCTGGGCAACCTCCACTGGCAGGAAGGGTATAAAATATCTCTGCCGTACCAGCAGAAACTCCTGTTACTACACCAGTACTGGAAACTGTGGCAATAGCTGGATTGGACGAAGACCAGGTACCAAAAGCGGTAGTAGATAAAAGCTGTGTATTTCCTCCTATGCAGACATCCTGGTTTCCACTTAGGGTTCCTGGGCTGATTGGGGCGTTAACAAAGACCGTTCTGGAAGAAGTGGCTACAGAACAGCCCGTAATGGTATATCGGATCGTCGCTGCGCCGGCACTTATTCCAGTGATCACACCGGTATTTGGGTCAACAGTTGCTATGGAAGGATCAGCCGAAGACCAAACTCCGCCTGCCATATTGGAGGTAAAGGTTGTGTTTCCTCCTATACAAATAAAATTAGAACCGTTTACAATTCCTGCGGTTAAGGTATAGGAAATTTTGATTCGACCTGCTCCACCGTCACCTCCTGGATAATAAGTACTTCCATTCCTTCCAGAACCACCACTTCCTCCCCCTCCAGGTACTTGTCCGGGTTGCCCTACCGTATTCGAAGTGTTTATTCCAGGCCCTCCATTTCCGCCTTCACTTCCTGCAGGTATTGTTCCAGGAGTTAATGTCCCGCCGTTTGCTCCATTTGAATTAGCATACCCTGAAGATCCGCCACCACCGCTACTTGAATTATTAGAACCACCTCCATTTCCTCCACGGTAGGTGACGTCATTTCCCGTACCTAATGTGGCTCCAGCACCACCGTCTATGCTATTTCCTACACCTGATCCTCCATTAGCTTGTAATCCAGAACCAAAAGTTGTATTTCCTCCATTTATACTCCCAGTAGTGCCTCCCGCACCAATATTATAACTAAAGTCATCCCCAGGGCTAACAGTCAGAATTGATCGAGAATATCCTCCACCCCCGCCACCTCCAGCGGCCCAAGATCCTGAAGTTCTTCTACCGCCACTTCCTCCACCTCCCCAGGCTTCCACAATGATTTGGGTAACTCCTACGGGAACTTCCCAAGTGCCTGAAGGGTTGGTGTCAAAATCCAAAATCTCCACGCATCCGCAATCCTCTACTTCTATAGTTCCGGTTGCAAAGGCTACTCCGCAGGTGCCCAGTAATTCGATGCTGTAGTTGAAAACACCAAGCTCTGTTGCATTACCGGTAATGCTTATTTCTCCGGTAGAAGAATTAAATGTGGCGCTTACGCCCGCAGGAAGCCCGTTGGCACCATCTACTCCATCTCCAGAAACTCCTGTAGCCCCTGTTGTACTGTGGGCGAGGTTGATATCTCCCGTGAAAAAGCAGAATGTATCGGAAGAACCAGGGGTGACTGTTTTTCCCGGATTTACCCGTATGGTTTTGGTAACAATGGCAGGACTGCAGGAACCCCCGCTAGCAGTAAGTTGTAGAGTGATCAAGCCTAAAGCACTGTCATTTGCTCCTGCTGTATAGGTTGCATTTGCAGGATCATTGGCATTGGTCCAGGTTCCGGTTCCATTTATAGTGGTCCAAACGCCACTTGTAGCCGCACCACCGATACTTCCTCCCATAGGAGCTGAGGTATCCCCGTCACAAATCTCGTCTAATGCTCCTCCTGCATTTGCTGTTGGGCTCGTGGTAATCGTAAGCGTCTTAGTGGCTGTGGCCACTCCGCAGCTGCCTCCGACCGTCGTCAAGGTTAAGGTGATTGTCCCCGTTTCTGATGGTCCTGCCGTGTAAGTGGCATTGGCAGGATCGGTGGGGTTGTTCCATGTTCCGGCCCCTCCGCTCCAGATTCCTCCAGAAACCGAGCCACCCACAGATCCGCCCATGGCCGGAGTGGTTTGCCCTTGACAAATTCCAGCAAGAGCAGGGCCAGCGTTGGCTGTTGGAAGCTGATCGACAGTTACTTCTACTGGAACAGTTGTGTTTTCACAACCGGCAGCACTTATGGATACTCTTCTAAATTGGGTAGTTACCGTCAAACCAGCAGGAGGATCATAACTTGCTGATGTTGCCCCGGAAATAGAGCTCCAAGTCGTAAAAGGACTTACTGCACTTTCCCATCGATAGGAGACCCCACTACCAGCCGAAGTATTCGATAATACTCCCGGATCACCTCCAATACAAATGGTTTGGGTTCCAGAGATGGCCCCCGCGTTAGGAGGACTTTCTACAGTTACTTGAATTGGGGTGGTTTCTGACTCACAACCTGGAATTGCGATAGAAACCCTTCGATATTGTGTTGTTTGGGTAAGTCCAGATGGTGGGTCATAGCTTGCAGATGTAGCCCCACCAATCGGGACCCAAGTGGTAAAAGGGCTCACTGCTCTTTCCCATCGGTAGGAAGTGCCAGTTCCAGCTCCTGTACTCGTAATTTCAGCAGGATCTCCTCCCTCGCAAATCGATTGGGCCCCTGAGATGGAACCAGCATTGGGAGGCACTACGGTATAAGAAATCCTGACTTCTCCTCTTGCGCCAGCTCCTCCAGCCCTATTTCCAGAATCCCTAGCAGCTCCACTTCCTCCTCCTCCAATAGCGAAGCCTGGATTCCCGTTAGAGTTATCGTTATTATTTGCGGTTCCACCATTACCTCCATCACCATTACCTACTCCTCCAAATCTTCCAGATGCATTTCCTCCAGCTCCTGTAGGCCCTGCTGCACCACCACCTCCACCACCTCGCGAACTTGATGCTCTATTTGCACCATCACCTCCGTCATTTCCAATTTGATTAAAAATCCCATTCGAAGCTCTACCTCCTCTAGCCCCACTATTATTGTTTTCTCCTGGTGAAATTCCTCCTTCAGCTAAAACAATTGCACCACTCTCAAACGCAGTGGTTGAGACCCAAGAATTTTGACCATCACTATCACTCCCGCCTCCATTTCCTACAAAAATTGTCAAAGTAGTTCCAGGTGTAACGGTAAGAATACTTCTTGAAAAGGCTCCGCCACCACCTCCTCCACTAGCCCCATCTGAAGATCTTCTTCTTCCTCCTCCTCCTCCAGCACCCCAAACATCTACAGTAATTGATGTAACTCCCGCAGGTACTGTCCATTGTTGGCTTCCTGTATTTGTAAAAGGCGGAACATTCACACTACACTGCCCCCTCACTTCTCCCGCTCCCCCAAAAATCAAAACTCCAAGTAGCAGGGCCAATACGCCAAATCTGATCCGGCCAACGGAGAAAAATACGCTACTCAAAAATGCCTTTAAACCCTTCATAATCAATAATACCGCCCTAATCAAGACAAAATTACTTCTATTTCCAAACCCGATCTTGGAATACCAAAAGCCGCCTACGGCGGTCAGGATCAAAATAAATGAAAGAGGAAACATGACTGGGTGCTGAACAGGAAATGAATTTGCTATAAAAATACAAAAAAATGTATTTCATAACAGAAAAATCTTTGATTTAGAATAGCTTACCTATCCTTCTATTTGGAATTTTTTTTCTCCAAAAAGCGCTCTGCCTGTCAGTTCTTCACAATCTTCTTGCAGATCAACCTTTGTGCATTGGACAGTTTTAGCACATAAGTGCCTGCAGGCAGATACGCAAGATCCAGCTTGAGATGACTGTCAGATCGCTCGACGATTGGAGCGGCTAAGGTTTTTCCCTCTCCATCGATTAGGTCCAGCTTAAGCTCGTCTATGTTTTTTGCTTCCACGGTCACCTGATTCACAAAGGGGTTGGGGTACACACTCAGTCCCAGTTCGGGATCAAAATTTACCCCGATCACTTTGGAGTAGCTTACCTCTCCCTGATCATTTACCTGTGCCAGTCGGTAAAAGTTGACTCCCAAATTTGGACGACTATCGATGGATTGATACTGGGAAACCTGGTCTGTGGTACCGCTGCCGGAGATTTGATTTACATCGATCCAAGATTTCTCGTCTCTGGATCGCTGCAGGATAAAGTGCTTATTTCCTTTTTCCCGGGCAGTAGTCCACTTCAAGATGATCTGCTCCTCATTTGCATTGGCGCTAAAATCCAGCCAAGTCACCGGCAAAATGCGGAAAGGTGTGGTCTCGGCATTGTCAGTATTGTTGTTGGGATTGCTGTCGGGGGTAGTGCCGGTGATCAGGACATGGTTGATATAGTCCCCATGGGCCTCTTCCACTCGGGCGGTTAGAGTGAGTGTCAGGGTAGTTCCTACCTCGAGAGTTCCGATATCCCAGATTTTGGCATCGGGGTTATAGCTACCCCCAGTGACCGTATGTCTGAGATAGAGATATCCACTCGGCATGCTTTCCAAAACCTGTACGTTTTGTGCTACGCTGTAGCCATTGTTGGAGGCTACTATGGTGAAAATAACCTCTGTGCCGTATTCAGGTTCCTCGTTATTGACCACCTTGGTGACCCATAGGTCGGTGATAATCGGGCGAATGCCAAAGTTGGCATCGAAGATCGAAGTGCCATTCAGGTTGACTCCGGACAAGGTTCCATTGACTATTCCGTCATGCCCATTGCCGGTCCCCAAGTTTTCTCCGGTATTTTCCCAGTCACTTGGGAGCTTGGGCTGTGGATTGGCGGTGCCGACAGCAAGGGAATCAGTAGTCAGCATGATGACATAGTTTCCGTTACCGATTTTTCTCAAACTGTAAAATCCATTGCTTCCCATCCGGGCGATTCTGCTCACAGTATTGGTGGAGGTGTTGACCAAGGTGGCGTAGAGCGGACTTAGGGTCGGCGGAGTTCCACCCACCTGATTGTCTTCAAGGGCATTGAGGTCAGTAAAAACAGTTCCGGTGATGGCAAGGAAAAAGAAATTACCCCGCTCCTTGACTTCAGTGTAGTAGGAGGCGGCCCAGGTATTCAGTGTACGGTTATTGGCGAAACCATTGTCCCCTGTGGCATGCCAACTATGATCGGGACCGAGGACTCCGGTCACATTGACCCGAGGGTCGGAAGCAGTCTGACCAGTGGTAAGTTCGGCGGTACTCAGTTGAGAATCATCCCAATAAATCAAATTGTCCTCCACTTCGCCTGGACGGATATTGGTGATGCGAATTCCCAGACTCTGCTCAAAATCATAGATCGGGAAGTGTACCGGAAAGAAAATCACCGATGCGATAAAGTTGATATCTGCCCCGAGAGGAAGCTCATTGCCCGAGGCATCGACTCCATCCCAGATGATTTGGAATGTGCCGGGATCTTCAAAATTATAGGAAAGAATAATATCAATTCCTTCATCAAATACCTCATTGTCATTGAGATCCACCAAGATGTCGACCACACCCGGCATGCTGATACTCAGGTCTACCACAGCTTCCCCTCCGGTTTCAGGAGCGGTTTTTTCCCGATAATCGATACTCAAGGATGCAGTGGGAGGTGTGGTGGTCTTCCAGATAGTGGGGTCAGGATCATTAAGAAAAAGCGGGTATTGGATATTGCTGGAAGTACCAGCCATGGATCTTCGGTTTTGCTGGTAATCACCGGTATTGATGGGTCCATCTTGATTGGCGAAGAAATTGGTCCAACCCCCACTCCCACCGGGAACACGGATTCGCTTGACAAAGTAATCGTCATTCATGTCAAGAGTGAAGGTATTGTCCACAGGGATATAAAACCCAAAGTCGGGACCGAAGGCGAAGGCATCAGCCACTCCAGGAGCAGTGATGGTCAAACTGGTTACATCGGGGGCGGTTCGCGAATTGGATATACTCCAGAATTTGCTGTACACCCGACCATTTTGTACGATACCGGAGGCATTTACCACGGTGATATCCCAAAAGTCGATGTGAAATCCACCAATATTGATGTAATCATCACTGGTATTGGTAAACTCCACCCAAAATGCCCGATCCACTCCGGTGGTATTGGTAAAGTAATGTGCAGTATAGCCACCGGTATTGCCAAGTTGGGCAGGGCCGATTTGGGCTTGAAGGGCGGAAAAGGGGCGTCCCTGATAGTTTTCAGTCACGCCTTGAGCGTAAAATTGCTTGTAGGTATTACCTCCAACGTCGTAGGAGTACATGCCGTTGGAAAAAGAAACAACAGTCATTCCCTCGGCGGCAGTTTTTGCATTTGGGTAAAAGGAAGTGTCGTCGGCATCAAAAAACCATCTGACCCGCCACTGTCCGACAGCAGTAGTTCCCGCTCTGAATCCCCAATAGACAGTCTCCCCAGCCTTGACATAGACAAATAGACGATGTTCTGGATTATAATTGGCTTCATAAGTAGTGCCAGTCAGTCCGTCATTGGTGGGTAAGAGAAAAAAGCCCCGAGTCCCGTAGCCGCTTACACTGGTAGAGGAGTAGGCCGCATGCCAAAGCATTGCCTGACCATTGATACCGTGACCCCAGGTACCGGAACCTTCTGATTGGACAGGATGAGAGGGGAAAAAGAAAGTCAAGAAAAACAGGAAAACACCATAAAAGGTGTTATTCACTACTGGCAATATGTATTTCCCTGCGAAATCCATGACTCACGGTGATCAATACCTGAATTGACTGTACTAATCACACTCTAATTTACGGACATTCAGGGTATTAGATGAGATAATGGTCTAAAGGGAATGGTTTTGTAAATCAGTGACATGCTCTCCAAAACGAGCGTTTTTACCGGTTTTTCACCCATGAGAAAAAGCCATTGGTTCCTGAATAAGTCAAAAAAATGCCCCGACATCTCTGCCGGGGTAGCTTTGGTTTTTGTAAAATCATTCATTCGGATGTACAGTACTTTGGCAGTTGATTACCTTTAGGGCAAAATGAACTCGTAATTGCCAATTATTTGACTTCTTCGGTCGGCTGTACTGAGCTTGTCGAGGTTTCTGTCATCGGGCGCTCGTGCTGAGCTAAGTCGAGACATCGGTCATCAGACATCCCGCATCGGACATCTTTACCCATTCATCGAAATCAAAAACTCGGCATTGTCCCGGGTTCCTTTCATTCGTTGTAGGAGGAATTCCATGGATTCCTGAGACGTCATGTCGCTCATGAGCTTTCTCAAAATCCAAACACGTTGCATCTCTTCCTTGTCCATCAAGAGGTCCTCTCGACGTGTTCCTGAGCTGAGCACATCGATGGCAGGGTAGATTCGTCGGTTGGCTAGCTTTCTATCCAAGGCCAATTCCATATTGCCGGTACCTTTGAATTCTTCAAAGATTACCTCGTCCATTTTGGATCCGGTCTCTACGAGGGCAGTCGCGATGATGGTCAAGGAACCACCATTTTCCACATTTCTCGCTGCACCGAAGAATCGCTTCGGCTTGTGAAGTGCATTGGCATCCACACCACCGGAAAGGATTTTGCCTGAGCTTGGTACCACGGTATTGTGCGCACGGGCCAGTCGGGTGATAGAGTCAAGGAGAATTACGACATCGTGGCCTACTTCGACCATCCGCTTGGCTTTTTCCAGGACGATATTGGCCACTTTCACATGGCGCTCAGCCTGCTCGTCAAAGGTGGAGGAGATCACTTCCGCTCTTACCGAACGCGCCATATCCGTCACTTCCTCAGGTCGCTCATCGATCAGGAGGATCATGAGGTGTACTTCGGGGTGATTTTGAGTGATGGCATTGGCGATCTGCTGCAGTAGAACTGTTTTACCAGTCTTGGGTTGAGCCACGATCATGCCCCGTTGTCCTTTTCCGATCGGAGCAAAGAGATCCAATATCCGCGTAGAGTAGCCGTCAGCCTTGGTGGATAAGTTCAGTCTTTCCTCAGGGAAAAGTGGAGTCAGGTATTCAAATGGAACCCGGTCACGGATTTCGTCCGTCGTCTTTCCATTTACGGTTCCGAGTTTGAGTAGAGCAAAATATTTCTCCCCCTCTTTTGGAGGTCGGATGGAGCCCTTGATATGGTCACCGGTCTTTAGACCAAAAAGTTTGATTTGGCTTGGAGATACATAGATATCATCCGGAGAAGCCAGGTAGTTGTAGTCAAGTGATCGAAGGAAGCCGTATCCTTCCTGCATGATTTCCAGTACTCCTTCGTTTTCGATTACTCCGTCAAATTCTCTCGGGCTGACGTAGGGTTTTTTGCGGCTAGTGCCGGGCAGGGTTTCTGCAGCAGGCATCATGACCTCGTCAGGGGACTTAAAGTTTTTACGCTTTGGTAGCTCGATTTCCTGCTCTGATTTGGAAGATTCCCGTGGAGCACTTGGTTCGGGAGATTTGGGCGCAGGAGTTTCTACCGGCTTTTCTCCTGAAATGCTCTCTTCGACATTCACTTCTTCGAATACTCTTCTGCGCGGGCGGAACATTTTTGGTTCTTCGGCAGGCTTGGCTTCTTCTTTTTTGGGAGTTTCTGCTGCAGGAGTTTCCGGTTTTTCGGCAGGACGTTCAGGTTTTTCGGGTTTTGGAGCTCGCTCTACACGCTCTGTTTTTTCAGCCTTTTCTACTTTGGGAGCAGGTACTGCTTCTTTAGCTACAGCCGGTGTATCCTCTTGCGGAGCTTTTTCCTGTGGCAATTCGGTGACGTTCTGTCTTTTAAATTTGGATTTGAATTCAGGCTCAGCAGCTGGAACAGCGGGGGAGGGTTCAGATTTTTTTTCGGGTTCTGAGGCCTGAATTTCAACGATGGAAGGCTTTTTCTTGGGGAGGGCTTGCTCGGGTGTGATCGCTTGTTGATCGAGGATGGCATAGACGAGTTCGTCTTTTTTGAGTGATTTGAAGTTTTTCACTCCTAGCTCCTCAGCAATCTCCTTCAGTTCAGATAAAAGCCTGATTCTGAGTTCTTCTATGTTGTACATAAAGAGGGTGGTAATAAATAAGATGTAATAAAATGCGGATTTTTGAGAACGTGAATGATTTTTCTGGAGCAAAAATGGTCTTCAGGAAGAGTGCAAGTCAAAGCGGGCTGACCTGTTCATTCACGGTGATGGCACAATATTAAGTTTTGCTTTTTGAATTAACAAATTTTTTGTTTTGGCTTTAGCAAATTGATCTTCAGGATTTTTAGCTCATCAATTGCCGTAAAACCGACAATGATTTGATCGGGGAGGGGTTGTCTAGGTGCTCACTGTAAAAAACTAGCAAGTGGTCGAGGAGTTTTCGGCGCAGGGTACCAGGTATCTTTCCTTCCGCCTCAAAACCGGCGAGCAGCAATTCATCCAAGTGGTCGAGTACAGCCTTAATTTCCTGTACCTGAAATGGGTGATGCCGGGATTCTGTCAAAAAACCCTCAGCTTCTTCCGGAGCAAAACCCAAAAACCGTGCCTGCTGCACCAAGAAGGTTACCGGAAAGTGGGCCAGCTGGCAATCAGGGCTATCCAGACACAGGATACTGTCCCGAAGAAAGTCAAATAACCATTCGTTTTGATAATTGTCGTAGATACTGCGACTGACTACTTCGGTGATAAACATGGCGATCCCCGTCCGCACAAAATCAAAGGGAATCCGTTGTTGTGGGATCTCGATTTTGGCATCCGATATCCGCTGCAAGCCCGTATTTTCTTTATCATATACGACCAAGTCCAGGAGTGTCAATGGCTGATATAGCGCGGATTTGGAACCTTTTCCCTGACTTCGTACGCCATTGATCAGATAGGATTTGAGGCCTAGCTCCCGCGTGAATATTTTGACGATCAAGCTTGTATCCTTGTATTTGATAGAGCTGAGTACGATTCCGCCGGTCTTTTTGATCATGATTTAGGCTTTGCGCTTGTCTTCATTGAAGCAGTTGCGGCAGCGCGCTTCGTAGCTCTCTTTTTCACCGAGCATGACTTTCTCTTTGGAATCTGAGAGCCGAAAGGAGAACGCAGCCAGGTCTCCGCACTTCATGCAGATCGCATGGACTTTGGTCACATATTCGGCTATAGCCATCAGCTCGGGTATGGGTTCAAAGGGTTTGCCCTCGAAGTCCATATCCAATCCGGCCAAAATCACCCGCTTGCCTTGATTAGCCAGAAGCTGACTTACCCGCACGAGCTCTTTGTCAAAAAATTGGGCTTCGTCGATCCCTACTACATCACAGTCCCCTGCCAAAAGAAGGATGTCTCCCGCAAAATTAACCGGGGTGGACCGGATGCTGTTTTCGTTGTGGGACACCACATCCTGCTCATGATAGCGCTTATCCACGGAGGGTTTGAAAATTTCCACTTTCAGTTTGGCGATCCGGGCTCGGTTCAGCCTTCGGATCAGTTCTTCGGTTTTTCCCGAAAACATCGACCCGCAGATTACCTCGATCTGCCCCTTTCGCTCGGAGGGTTTGTGGTTTTTAAGATTTGACTCGACAAACATCAGTTACTCAGTGTAAGATAGGTGCGGGAATTTGTTGATATCTGCCACCCGTATGATCAGCTCCCCTTCGGTCAGACAACACTGACAGGAGAGTCGCTCATTTTCCCGCAGGCGACTTTGATTTTTAAAAAAAAGCTCTCTGTCAGAGGGTGAGGTTAAATTTTCCTGACCGCTGACAATGATCATTTTGCAGGAGGTACAGCGGCCCTTTTTCCCGCAGGCATGCATCCAATCGGTACCGGATTGATGAATTAATTCGATAACTTTACGATCAGTATCTGTGAAATCTATCCTAAAATTTCCCAGATTTTGAATGACGATTCGGGGCATTTGTCCGTTTGTTTTTGAAAACAAGACCTACCTATGACAGTTCAAATTAACAGCAATTATTTAGAAAAATATTCGTCCGACTATGCAGAGAAAGTCTGTTCCGGGTTTTTTTCGGATCGACAGTTTATCTCCGGTCAGGAAATCCTACAGTTGACCAGTAGCACTCAGGTCAATTTTTTTGTGATCAAGCGCCTTTTTGAACTATGGCAGGACGAATTGGCTAAGCTCAAAAGCAGCCCCTATTTTGACTATCGTGACATTGCCGTACATGAGGCTTTGACACAATTCATGAATGTGTTATCACGGCGAATCAAAGTGGAGCGGAGCTACCTGCAGCCCATGGTAGAATCGGCTGTTGCCCATGCGATTCAGGTTGCCACCGACCCGGTGGCTTTTTATCAAAGTGAAATCAACAAAGCTCCTGCTGGTAAAATCAATGAATACCTTAAGGAGAATAAAAAATACTACAAGTGGCACGACAAAGTGGTCACTTTTCTGATTGACAAGGCAGGCTTTGGCTATGACAAGGATTCCTATCTCAAGGCAATCAGTGCCAACTATCAGGTCATCAAAGACTCTTTGGAATCAGTCAATTTACTGGTTGCTACCTTGGGTGATGTGAAGGTTTTTGATCTGGATCACTATATAATAGGTGAATCTTCAGTTTCGGATGAGCCGAAAGCGGAGGTGCCAAAGGCCGAGACCTCTTTTTTTGATGAGCCAGAGATGGCAACTCCCACTCCGGAATCCACACCTTCCATGACTGAAAGACCCACTGCGGCAATCTCTGTTTCTGCTCCAAGTTTTTCTTTCTCAGGAGGAAAGCTTCAAGCTGCCAAACTGAAATCTCACTTTGCCACGGAGTCCTATAAAGGAATGAAGGGAATCCTTGGAGAGTTATCCGAAAGCGTGGCGATCAATCAGCGGTTTATGTTTACGAAGGAGCTTTTTGACGGCAATGCTGACTTGCTTCGTCATGCACTCAAATCGATCGATGGTTTGGATTCATTTGAAGAGGCGGTGGACTTGGTCAACTCCCGATATGTCGAAGAGCTCAATTGGGATATCAATTCCGACGCGGTGCATGAATTCATGCAGCTGGTGTACAGAAAGTTTGTTTGATAGAGCATGCAAAAGGAGGTTTCAGAGCCTCCTTTTTTGTTTCCTTAGTTTATCCGGCCAAGCTGAGAAGCTCTGGAGGAGTCCAGTTTGATAAAAATAAAGAGGAGCACTGTAAACGACCAAAGCGAGGAACCTCCATAACTGAAGAAAGGTAGCGGAATCCCGACCACCGGGAAAAGCCCTATCGTCATCGCGATATTGATCATGAAGTGAAACAGGAGGATAGACACCACGCTATATCCGTAGATCCTTGAGAATCTATTTTTCTGACGCTCGGCCATCACCACCAGCCTATAGAGTAGGCCTACGAATAAACTGATGACCACTAGACTGCCCACCCAGCCAAACTCCTCCCCAAGCGTACAGAAGATGAAGTCGGTATGCTGCTCGGGTACAAAGTCAAATTTGGTCTGAGTGCCTTCCAAGTATCCTTTTCCGAATAGTCCACCCGAACCGATGGCGATTTTGGACTGAGTCACATTCCACCCCACGCCCAATGGATCCAGGTTTGGGTTGAAAAGAACCATGATTCGGTTTTGCTGATGTTCGGGAAGCTTGGATACTACAAAGTCTATTGAGTAGATATAGCCGATCGTCAAAAGCCCGATTGAGGAGAATACTACGATGCGCTGCCAGGTTTTTTTTCCCAAAGCGATCAGGATGCCTACAAAAATCATAATCGCCCCCACCAGATAGAGGTTGTTTTCCACGCCTAAGGCCAAAAGGGAAATGGCGATTCCGCCTATGCCCAAAATATAATACCACTGAGGAAGCCCTTCTCGATAAAACATCAAGAGAAGGGAGAAATACACCATTGCCGTTCCGGTATCCGGCTGTAATAAAATCAGGATGACTGGTAGTAATAGTACGCCAAATGCCATGGCCTGATACTTGTTTTTACTCAAGTCAAAAGTGGGCCGCTCCATGACTTTGGCGAGCGCCAAAGCTGTAGCAAACTTGGCGAATTCACCTGGCTGAATCCGGAAATCTCCAAAACCGATAGAAAGAATCTGACCGTTGACTTCCTTTCCGATAAATGGAGTCAGGATCAGCAAGAGCATCATGATCAGATAAATGACCAAGGAAAGATTTTCAAAAAATCGAAAGTCAGCCACCATGATGATGGTAATCAAAGCGATAGCGGTTCCGATCCACACGAGCTGCTTACCCGAATTGATCGAAAAGTCGAAAATGCTTTTCTCTACCTGACTGTCATAGACTGCCGCATAAATATTGAACCAGCCGATGATGACCAAGGCAAAATAGATGGATACTGCGATCCAATCGACTCGATTGATATGAATGTCAGACTCCCTCATCAGTAGATAAAGTTTCCGGCGAGTACATATTCTTCCAACGCAGGTCGGGTAACCTGACCTCTGAGGTATTTCTCGATCATGAGTGAGGCAGTACTTGCAGCAGCGCGACCTCCCCAGCCGGCATTTTCCACATAGACTGCGATAGCGATTTTGGGATCTTCCTTAGGAGCAAAGGCGATGAATACCGAGTGATCTTCCCCGTGAGGATTTTGGGCGGTACCTGTTTTTCCTGCCAAGGTAATGTCCTGCATAGCTGCACGGGCGGCTGTTCCGTAGATGGCCTCCGCCATGGCATCTTGGATCAGGTCAAAGTGATGGGCATCCACGCCCACCTCATGTTTGATCTGAAACTTACCCGGGATCTGGGTAGGGTCTCCATCCACCGCTTTGATCAGGTGAGGGGTGTAGTAATAGCCTTTGTTGGCAAAAATGGCGGCCAGGTTTGCCATCTGTAGGGGGGTGACTTGCATTTCCCCCTGTCCAATCGAGAGCGAATAAATGGTGGAATATTTCCACCGACCTTCACCATAAACCCTATCATAGAGCTTACTTGAGGGGATATCCCCCCCTCTTTCCCCATACATATCGATCCCGAGCTGATCTCCCAGACCAAATTTGAGCACCTTTTCTCTCCAGGCATTGAGTCCAAGCTCGGTGTCTTTGAAGGTATTGGTCGAAAGCCCCTGATTGATCATCATGCGGTAGGCCTGATGGTAATAGGGATTGCATGAGTTTCGAATCGCTCCGAATAGGTTTACAGGACTGGGGTGATTGTGACAGGCCACTAGTGATCGATTACACGCAAAAGTGGTATTTGGGGTCAATACTCCTTCCTGCAATCCGATGAGGCTTTGTACGATTTTGAAGATCGAACCCGGAGGATACATGGCCATCACTGGGCGATTGAAGAGGGGTTTCTCAGGGTCTCCGTTGAGACGTCGATAGGTTTTGCTGAACTCCGCTCCTGTCAATTCATTGGGATCATAGAATGGAGCTGAGATCATCGCTAAAATTTCCCCGGTTTTGGGTTCTATAGCGACGACAGAGCCTTTTTTTCCGGACATCAGCATCTCCCCGTAGTGCTGAAGCTCCATATCAATCGTGGAGGTGAGGTTTTTACCGGCTACTGAGGCGGTATCATATTCTCCTTCTTTGAATGGCCCTTTGTCTATACCCCGGACGTTGACCATTTTGTATTTGACTCCTTTGCGACCTCTAAGCTCGTTTTCATAGTAGCGCTCCAGCCCACTCAGGCCCACATAGTCACCTTGAGAGTAATATCGGGCAGAATCACGCTCCAACTGCCCCGCACTGATCTCCCCGATATAGCCGAGGGCATGGGGTGCAGTGGCATTAGGATAAGAGCGCACTGAACGGGTCATGATGAATAGTCCCGGGTAATCCACGAGGAAATCCTGAATCCGTGCAAAGTCAGTCGAAGAGATTTGCTTGATCAGCGGGGAAGGTTTTACAGCCGAGTATTTTCGGGCTGCCGTGTAGGCTTGGATCAGGGCTTCTTTTTCGATTTTGAAAAGTTTACAAAACTTAGTCGTATCCCCGATTTTGAATTCTTTGGGTACGACCATGAGGTCAAAGTTCGGATTGTTGTACACCAGCAGCTTGCCGTTTCGGTCATAGATTAGACCTCGATAAGGATGGTCTACGATCCGCTGAATGGCGTTTCGCTCAGCTCTTTTCATAAAGCTGTCATCCAGTACTTGGATAGAAAACAGCTTGACCAAGAGTACTATACTTACCAGGAAAATGAAAATGAGAATGACGGCGGGTCTTTGGTCTTTCATCGGATACTCCTCCTACGCTTGAAGAATAGCAACTGCACAAGTATAGCCAAAAGCATGCTGAAAATCGTGGAAAAGAGGCTTTTATTGAGCGCCATAAAAATATTACCGACTCCCAGCTGATCGATTACAAAAAACACCAGTGAATAGACAAAAATCAAAGGAAATCCATAGCTCACAAACCAGCGAAGCCCCATCTGATTGAGAGTGGGCTCATCGGATTCATCATAGCCGCCTGTGGGGCTGATAGCCTTTAGCCAGAGGGGTCTGATGAATGCCAAAAAAGTTGCCGATGCAGTATGCATTCCTACCGTTTCATAAAAAACATCTACGATCAGGCCCATCCCAAAAGCGATGAGCATCAGTGGGATCGTTCGTAGGGAAATAGGTAGAATCAAAATTCCCAAGACATAAAGGAACCCAAAGCCTACACCGAAAACCGCCAGATTTTTCAACAAAAAAATCTGCACCAGTACCAGTGTAATCACCAGCAAAAGGTCGGAAATCAGGTTTCTAATATTCATTGCTTACTTCTGCTTCTTGATAAAGCGAGTCGAGTTCGGTAAACTGGGTGTTTTCGACCAAATAGACGAATGTCACCTTGCTAAAATCAGCACTCAATTTCAGTCTGATACTTAAATAGTTGGGATTGTCCTCGTCAGGTCCTATTTCTGAAATCACACCGATGAGTATGCCTTCGGGAAAAACGGCATTGAATCCAGAGGTGATGACGGTATCTCCCGCCTGTGCATTGACATGCCGGGGTACATAGAGGAGTTTGGCTTCCGAAGTATTTGCACCATCCCACTGTACCGAGCCGAAGTCATTTGTTGATTTGATCTTAGAGGACACCAATAGTCCGGTATTCAACATGGAGAAAGCTACGGAATAATTCTCCGAAACTGCTTTTACTCTTCCGATGACTCCCCTGGAATCAAAAATCCCCATACCGGGTTTGACTCCATGTTTGGCACCTTTATTCAGGGTCAGATAATTTTGAGAGTAACGAAGTGAGTTGCCGATAACTCTTGCCGCACGAAATTCGAATGTTGCCTCCATGACCGAATCAAGCGGGATATTCAGACTGTCCGGTTTGATTCGTAATTGCTCCAGAGATGCCAGGATCTTGGCATTTTCCTCAGTTAGTGCCTCATTGGCTTGTGCCAGGGAGAAAAACTGTGCCACATTTGCTTGCTTTTCCAGCGCAGCGCCTACCAGATTATTGGAACTATTGAAGAAAGCCGCACCCTGTGGAGAATTGTTGGAGACAATAAGCCATACTGCCACCACTTCGAGGAATACAAAAAGAAGAAAAGCCCTTATTCGATAAAGGAACTGTAGGATGCGTAGCATTCAGATTTTATGTCATCAGGACGGTTCGGAAGTTTTGGATGTTTTTCAGGGCAGTACCTGTACCTCTTACTACGGCACGAAGTGGGTCTTCGGCAATATGAATAGGAAGCTTGGTTTTCTGATGAAGTCTTTTGTCCAATCCTTTCAGAAGTGCTCCACCACCAGTGAGATGGATGCCATTGTCATAAATGTCGGCAGAAAGTTCCGGTGGAGCGATTTCCAATGCCTTCAATACTGCCTCTTCTATTTTTGAAACTGACTTATCCAAGGCGAAGGCAATTTCTGAATAGGAAACTTTGATCACCTTTGGAATACCTGTCATCAGGTCTCGACCTCGGATTTCATAGTCATCTGGAGCTTCATCGAGCTCTGTGAGCGCAGAACCAATAGCTATTTTTACTTTTTCTGCAGAGCGCTCACCGATCAATAGATTGTGCTGACGACGCATGTAATCAAGGATATCTTTGGTAAAAGTATCCCCTGCGACACGGATCGATTGATCAGCCACGATTCCCGAAAGGGCAATCAGTGCAATCTCGGTAGTACCTCCTCCGATATCGACGATCATGGAACCCATCGGCTTTTCGATGTCGATGCCGATACCAATAGCCGCTGCTATGGGTTCGTAGATCATGTAGACCTCTTTGGCACCTGCGTGCTCAGCGGAGTCACGAACCGCTCTTTTCTCTACTTCAGTGATCCCCGAAGGAATACAGATCACCATTCGATGGGACTGAGGAAACATACCCTTTTTCTGTCCCGGGATCATTTTGATCAAGCCTCTGATCATCTGCTCGGCAGCATAAAAGTCCGCAATCACACCATCTTTGAGGGGGCGGATTGTTTTGATGTTTTCGTGCGTTTTCTCGTGCATATTCATCGCCTCGCGACCTACTGCCAAAACCCTGTTGTTGGTTTTGTCGATGGCAATGATGGACGGTTCGTCTACGACGATTTTGTCCTTGTGAATGATGAGGGTATTGGCGGTACCCAGGTCGATGGCTATATCACTAGAGAAAAAATCAAATAATCCCATGGTATGCTGATGTAGATTGGCTTTTCGTTGGAGTTGACGGTTTAAGATAGTACCTGGGTACTGTTTTTAAACGTGGGTCGGCAAAATTATTATCTTCTGCTGACAAAACTGAGTTAATGCTGTTTTTTTTGTTTGATTTCAAATCCCGAGCCGAAATCATTTCTAAACCAAAAAATCCCTTATTTATCGACAATCTTTTCTTCATCTCAATCCTTCTATTTGAGGGACTTTGCAATTCGAGATTCTTTATATTACTTTTGTGCCGTATTCGAAAGTTTCTGGAGGGGACACCAAGTCCCCTCTTTCATTATGCTAACCTATGAGCAGACTCAGTCAGGAAATTGAAAGCTTGGTTTTGAAAAATCTTCCAGACGAATCCCATTTTATAGTAGATATCAAAATGGAGGAAAAGTCGGGAAAAATGCGCTTACTCATCTTGATCGATGCCGATCAGGGGGTGACCATTGATACCTGTGCCAAAGTAAGCCGGTCAATTTCCGAAGAGTTGGAAAGCAGTGACCTGATCGCAGATGCATTCATTTTGGAAGTATCCTCCCCGGGTCTTGATTTTCCGCTGAGTAGTGCCCGTCAATATCGTAAAAATATTGACCGGGATTTGAAAGTTCTCCTGAATACAGGATCTGAAGTCTCCGGCAAACTGATCGAGGTGCTCGAGGATAGTATCAAACTTTTGGTACGGAAAAAAGAAAAAGGAAAAAAGGCCACAGAAGAAGAAATGCTGCTGCCCTTTACCGAAATCAAAAAATCAATCGTACAAGTGTCTTTTAAATAACTCCCATGGATGCCAAAATCTTAATAGAATCCTTCGCAGAGTTTGCGAGATCTAAAAATGTGGATCGCCCGACAATGATCCGTATTCTGGAAGATGTATTCAGAGCAATGATCCGTAAAAAATTTGAGACGGACGAAAACTTTGATGTAACCATCAACGCAGACAAAGGTGACTTGGAAATCTTCCGAATCAGGGAGATTGTTGATGACAACTCTGAGGATATTTGGGATTTTGACAAGATCAGCTTGACGGATGCTCAAAAAATCGAACCGGACTTTGAGATTGGTGAGGAGGTTTACGAGAAAATTGAGCTGGAAGAATTTGGAAGACGCGCTGTACAAATGGCTCGTCAGACTTTGATTCAGCGAATCAAAGACCTAGAAAAGGATATCCTTTTCAGCAAATACGAGGAGCAAGTCGGAGAAATCATCTCAGCAGAAGTCTATCAGATTTTGGGCCGTGAGATTTTACTTATCGACGGAGAAGGCAATGAGTTGATCCTTCCGAAAGGAGAGCAAATCCCCAAAGATCGATTCCGTAAGGGCGATACCGTTAAGGCCATCGTCCATCGGGTAGATATGATCAATGGCAACCCCAAGGTTATTTTGTCCAGAACTTCTCCTGTCTTCCTGGAGCGACTCTTCGAAAACGAAGTTCCTGAAGTCTATGATGGACTGATTACAATCGTGAAGATCGTACGCGAGCCTGGAGAGCGAGCCAAAGTCGCCGTAGAATCTTACGATGACCGTATCGATCCGGTAGGCGCATGTGTGGGAATGAAAGGTTCTCGAATCCATGCAGTTGTTCGTGAATTGCAAAATGAAAATATTGATGTAATCAACTACACGGACAATTTGGAACTTTATGTATCCCGAGCACTCAGCCCGGCAAAAGTTTCCTCGATCACAGTCAATGCAGAATCCAAGCGTATCTCGGTATTCCTAAAGCCGGATCAAGTATCCCTTGCTATCGGCAAAGGCGGGTTTAATATCAAGTTGGCCAGCAGACTAGTCGGGTACGAAATTGATGTGTTCAGAGAGCTCAACGAATACGAAGAAGAAGATGTGGACCTGAATGAATTTTCAGATGAGATCGATCAGTGGATTATCGATGAATTGAAAAAGACCGGATTGGATACTGCTAAGAGTGTTTTGGCACTCACCAAGGAGGATCTGACCCGACGTACAGAACTTGAAGAGGAGACAGTCGATGAGATCTTCCGAATCCTCAGGCAAGAATTTGAACAATAAAACGGCTTTAAGCCAAAGAATACCTAATTTTACTTAAGATTTCGAAAGAAGTTTTTGCTTATGTCAGAAGAAAAAATGATGCGATTAGGCCAGATTGCCCGAAAACTCAACGTGGGGACAGCTACCATTGTTGAGTCTTTGGCCAAGCGTGGCTTTGAGGTAGAGAACAATCCTAATTCCAAAATTAACATGGAGCAGGTGGCCATGCTGGAAAAGGAGTTCAAATCCTCCGCGCTGGAAAAAGAGGAGGCTTCTCATCTTTCGATCGGGAAGCGCCATGAGCCTGTTTCACTGGAAGCAGAGGCTCCCAAACAGGAAAAAGCTCCTGAGCCTACCCCTGCCCCCGCGCCCACTCCTGCGCCTGTAATCAAGGAGGAGCCTAAGCCGGTGACACCGCCTGCTCCAGAGACTCCCAAAGTTACTATTACCCCACCTGCACCGACTCCTGCACCGGAGCCAGAAAAAATTACTCCTGACGCCCCAAAACTCGAAGGAATCAAAATCTTAGGTAAAATAGACCTCGATAAGAAGCCTGCACCTGCACCTCCGGCTCCAAAACCTGCACACGTCCATGAAAAAAGACATGAGCAGCCTAAGCCGGCAACTCCAAAGCCAGCGATGCAGGCTCCCCAGCCAGCTCCTCAACCAAAACCGGCTCCGCAGCCTGCCCCCCAGCCTAAGACTGAGCAACCCAAGCCAGTACAACAGCCAGCTAAACCTGTCGAACCGGAGGTTAAGCCACAAGAGGATCAGGTCATCGCTGCAAAGGCAGATTCGCTTAAGGGATTAACTGTCTTGGGCAAAATTGAATTGCCGGTAGATCGTGCCAAGAAAAAAGGCGGCCCTGTTGCTTCTTCTGATGAGCGAAATAGGGACAAAAAAAGACCTAGAAAACGAATCGATAAACCTGGAACTCCGGGAGCTCCGGGAGCACCCGGAGCTAATAGACCCCAAGACGCCAACAGAGGAGGTCAAAATCGACCAAATCAGGGCAAAGGAAACCCAAGAGGTGGTGGGAATCAACCTCAACAGCGTACGCAAAAGGCTGAACCCACTCAAAAAGAAATCCAGGATCAAATCAAACAAACCCTTGCTCGCCTTCAAGGCAATAAGCCCGGAGGCGGTGGTAAAACCAAATCCCGTCGTGACAAGCGTGCTGAAAGAGATCGTGAGACAGAGATGGAGGGAGAGGACAGCAAAATCCTCAAAGTGACCGAATTTATCTCTGCAAATGACCTCGCTTCATTGATGGACGTATCGGTCAATCAGATAATATCGACTTGCATGTCTTTGGGCATGTTCGTCTCGATCAATCAGCGATTGGACGCCGAAGCCATTACTATTATTGCAGATGAATTTGGATATGATGTAGAATTCATCCAGTCTATCGAAGACGAAATGGTAGCTGACGTCGAGGATACTGAGGATGAACTCGAAGAAAGGGCCCCAATTGTGACTATCATGGGTCACGTCGATCACGGTAAGACTTCCTTGCTCGACTACATCCGTATGTCCAAAGTGACTGCTGCAGAAGCTGGCGGTATCACGCAGCACATCGGTGCTTACGATGTGATGACTAAGACAGGTCACAAAATCGCCTTCCTCGATACTCCCGGTCACGAAGCGTTTACAGCGATGCGTGCACGTGGAGCTAAAATCACCGACGTTGCTATCATTGTAATCGCCGCTGACGACAGCATCATGCCTCAGACCAAGGAAGCGATTAACCACGCTCAGGTAGCAGGCGTTCCGATGATTTTTGCGATCAACAAAGTCGATAAGCCAAACGCAAGGCCTGAGAAAATCAAGGAAGAACTTGCAAACATGAACCTACTCGTCGAAGAGTGGGGTGGAAAATACCAATCTCAGGAAATTTCGGCCAAGACTGGCCAAGGGGTGGACGAGCTTCTCGAGAAAGTTCTCCTCGAAGCAGAAATCCTCGAACTTAAAGCCAACCCAGACAAGAACGCTATCGGTACTGTAATTGAAGCATCCCTGGATAAGGGTCGAGGATATGTAGCGACTATCATGGTTCAGGCTGGCACCTTGAGAATCGGTGACATCATGCTTGCCGGCCAACACTATGGCCGTGTGAAAGCGATGTTTGACCATAAAGGTAAAAAACTCAAGGAGGCAGGACCTTCTACTCCAGTTCAGGTATTGGGTCTCAGTGGCGCTCCTCAGGCAGGTGATACCATCAAGGTTTACGATACAGAGCGGGAAGCTAGAGAAATCGCCAACTCCAGAGAGCAGATTCAGCGTGAGCAAAGCTTACGTACCAAGAAGCATATCACCCTGGATGAAATCGGTCGTCGATTGGCAATCGGAAGCTTCAAAGAACTTAACATCATCATCAAAGGTGACGTGGATGGTTCCGTGGAAGCCCTATCCGATTCCTTGCTCAAGCTGTCTAAGGATGAGGTAAAAGTGAGCATCATCCACAAAGGTGTGGGTCAAATCTCCGAATCGGATGTCCTTTTGGCCTCCGCCTCGGATGCGATCATCATCGGGTTCCAAGTTCGTCCTTCGACCAATGCCAAAAAACTTGCCGAGCAGGAAGAAATCGAAATCCGACACTACTCCATCATCTACGACGCGATCAATCAGATCAAAGATGCGATCGAAGGGATGCTCGAGCCACAATACGAAGAGGTTATCACCGGTAACATTATCGTTCGTGAAGTATTCAAGATCTCCAAAGTGGGTACAGTCGCCGGTTCTTATGTGACCGATGGTTTTATCACCAGAAAGAACAAGATCAGAATCATCCGCGATGGTATCGTAATCCACGAAGGAGAAATCGATCAGCTGAAACGATTCAAAGATGATGTTTCTGAAGTGAAGGCGGGTTACGAATGTGGTATTTCTATCAAAAACTTCAATAATATCCAGATCGATGATACGATCGAAGGTTATGAAATGAAGGAGATCAAGCGCAAGAAATAATCAATTGCAATTGAATTAGGGAAAAGGAACGATGAGAGTCGTTCCTTTTTTTAGTTTTGGACTATGCTAGAGGCAGTCAAAATAGTTGTTCTGATTTTCTGTGGTCTTTCCCTTTTGTCTTTGGCCTTGGGCCTAATCCGTCCTGTTTGGGTTTTATGGTTTTTGGACCGATTTAACCGGCTCATGGTGATCAAAGTCTATGGGAAAGTTGCCTTGGGCTTAATGATCCTTTGGGGATTGTTGGAAATATTCGGCTAGGCTCAATATAATCCCACAATTCGGAATACTGCAGGCAGGAGAATTTTCTCCGAAAAATCCCCCTTGCCCCCTTAACCTGATTGCCCGGGAGGGGGAGTTGACCAAATCCATTTCAAGTCAATTTTAAAGTGCATGCTTGAACGATTTGGGACACACATTCAAAATATAATTTTTAAATACTTGAATATTTTAATTGATCCTTTTTTACTTAGAAAAAATGAGCTTTCAAATTTCATTTTTTGAAGATTTTCATTCACTTTTCAGATTCTAAATTGCTAATCTTGAGAAAAGCGGTCTCCATAGTACTGTTACTTTGTTTTGCCATATTTCACTTTGGCTACTATGGCTTTTATTGGTCGGTCAATTTCTCATTGGAAAATAGCTGGAATGACAAAATCTATGGTGATCAACTGGGAACCTTAGAAGAGAGACTGCTAGAGATTCCACTTGCAGCACCTTATATGGCCAATCAGGAGGATTTTCAGGCGACTAATACCAGATTTGAAAAGGACGGTATCTTTTATCGTGCGATTAAGCAGCGATATCAAAATGACACCCTTCAAATCGTCTATGTTCCCGATACAGCTCGTCGGGTGCTCGAATCTTCTGTTAAAAAATGGATTACTTCTCTTGTGGATGATGAGCTTCCACAGGATCAGCAGGGTAAAAACTTTCTTAAGTTATTTGCAAAGGATTACCTCGAGTCAAGTCTGATCGGACTTTCCGATCCGGCTCGCTCAGGTTATGAGATACAGATTGGGTTTATTTTTTCAACTTACATGAGTCCGTATTTCTCCCTGGATTCCCCGCCTCCACAGTTTTCTTGATGATTTAGAGGCCTGATGTTAGGCACTCACCATGAAGTTTTTCAGATGTAAAAGATTCAATAATTCCCTATTCTTTCCATAGGGTAAATATCTTTTTCCTCAAATCGTAAAAGCACTATGAAAAATCTCTATCTGCTGATCCTTCTTGGATTTTCAGCAATTCAATATTCTTATTCCCAAGGCTGCGTAGCTATCCGGCAATTTTCCGGAGTGGGCAATGCAGTCGGCCAGCTCAATGTTCAGACCAAAGGCGACTGGAATGTGGGCATGAACTACCGCTACTTCAGATCCTTTAGACATTTCAGCGGGACTACCGAGCACCCCGAGCGAGTCGAAAACAATACCGAAGTCATCAACTGGTCACATGGCGTGGACTTCAATGTGAGCTATGCTTTTACAGACCGGTTTTATGGTTTGGTTTCGCTACCATTTGCCTACAATGAACGCAGCTCACTCTATGAACATGGGCGTCAATCCCGGCACATGACCTACTCAGGCGGTTTGGCTGATATTCGGATAGGGGCTGGCTATTGGCTCCTTTCCGGAGAAAAAGCCACCAAAGGAAATCTTTCCTTGGGTCTCGGATTTAAGCTTCCCACAGGAGACTACCATGCTAAAAGCACCTTCTATAATGTAGGCCCAGAAGGTTCTCCTCAAATCAGACCCGTGGATCAAAGCATCCAACTCGGCGATGGAGGATTTGGAATCACTTTAGAATCACAAGGACTCAAAGAATTCAAATCTTCCCTTTTCGGGTATTACAATGCCTTTTATTTGCTTAATCCCCGAAATACGAATGGTACACAGACTTTTCGCTCCCGTCCGAGTGAGGGCATCATGAGTGTGCCTGATCAATATGCACTCAGAGCAGGCCTTTTCTATGGCATCAAAAAAATCCATGGTTTGGGATTTTCCCTGGGAGGAAGATTGGAGGGAGTACCCGTTCGTGATTTGGTGGGCGAAAGTGGCGGTTTTAGACGCCCAGGCTACGTGATTTCGGTCGAACCCGGCGTGAGTTACATGCCCGGTAATGTCACCGCGACCCTCAACGTGCCAGTGGCTTTGGTCCGAAATCGTACTAGAAGTCTGACCGATATTGCAGACTCTACTCCGTATAATATCCGACATGGAGATGCAGCTTTTGCAGACTACCTGATCAATTTTGGGGTGACTTGGAGAATTCCCAAGAAGATTGAATCACCTTTTAGCGTATTGTAAGTTGTTCATTCAGAAGTCAAAGTGCCTTTGCCGGCTCTTTGGCTTCTGCTTTTAGACTCCTGAAAGCCAAGAAAATCAAGGCGATAGCCAATACAAACAACAAGGCCGCAATCAAGGCGAGTACATATCCTTTCTCCTGATAATTTTTCCATGCGAAAAGCCCCAAAGAGGATAAGGTGACTGTAAACATGAAAAACATGGGAATGGTCACAAAGGTGGCCGGGATATTTTTCTTAATCAGCCAAACCGCAATCGTCAACAATGCCAATGCCGCCAAAAGCTGATTGGCAGAGCCGAAGATCGGCCATAGTGTCGAAAATTCACCGGAAGCCAACAGCAGAATGGATAAAATCACCACCACGAATGTAGATAGGTACCGATTTGAGGCCATAACTTTTGCTGCCGGTTGAGGCATATCTTCAAAGTATTCCTGCAAAGTAAACCTTGCCAATCGCGTGCAAGTATCCAAGGTCGTCAATGCAAAAGCTGAAACGGTCAATGCCACAAATCCCACAGCAAAAGTCTCGGAAATTCCAAGAGTGGCGATCATCCCTCCCAAGCCGGTAGAAAATAAAGATACCGGACCTTCTCCACTCAATCGCTCCACATATTCGCTTCTGGAAAGCACGACTACGGCTCCCACAGAAATAATTGCCAAAAATGACTCGATCAACATTCCTCCAAAACCCACGATTTTCGCATCGCTCTCTTTGTCCAGTTGCTTGGAGGTCGTACCCGAAGCCACCAGGGAGTGAAAACCTGAAATCGCCCCACAGGCTATCGTGACAAACAAAACCGGAAAAACATAGCCCAGGCTTTCGGTACTTGCCACTACTTGAGTATCCATCTCAATCTGCGGATTTGCAACCAAGACACCGGCCACCGCAGCGATCATCATGCCGTAGAGCAGGTAGCTATTGAGGTAGTCCCGGGGCTGGAGCAAAAGCGAAACCGGTGTCACTGAAGCTAAAAATGCATAGCCCAAGAGGGCCAAAATCCAAATTTTATAATCCAACTCGAAAGGAAACTGCGTGCCGAGATAGACAAAATAATACATCAAGACCACTCCGATCACCGTGATGAGGATGAAGGAGAGGGTTTTATTGCCGAAAAATCGATTGGCAATTCCAAAAGCAATGGCTAGGACAATAAATAAAATCGACGCTGAAGCCACACCGGGGTTAGCGACAAAGGTTTTGGCAATGATATCCGCGAAAACCCCGATCACCAGGATCAAGGTCGAAAAGCTAAATAACACAAACAGTTGCTTGCCTCGCTCCCCGATTTGCTTGCGGATGATCACCCCGATGGATTTGCCGTCGGATTTTAGCGAAGCTGCCATGCTACCCAAATCGTGAACTGCCCCAAAGAATATACCCCCGACCAAAATCCAAATCACAGCCGGAATCCATCCAAAGGTCACCGCAATAATCGGCCCGACTATCGGCCCAGCCCCTGCTATGGAGGCAAAATGGTGACCAAGAACCACGATCGGCTTACTGGGCTCATAGTCTATTCCGTCTCTATGGGTGTGGGATGGGGCAGGATTTTGATCATTAAGTCCGAATCTTCGATAGACGAAATTGCCGTAAACCCGATAGGCGATGATCAAAATAACTGCCGATACAAGAAGAAGGAGAATGAGACTCATGGTTATTTGGGAAAAGAGCTAGATACTGGAGCTGATTTTGGTCTTTTGATCGATCTTCAAAATAATGTAAAATTATCGGCTGTGAAAAGTGACTTTTTGGGAAGGTGTATTTCTAGTCTGATCTGTCCAAAATCGGATTAAATTTTAATTACCGGAGATTAGGTCTAAATTTGCAACCTTTGATTCGTCAGAAAAAAACCTAAATAATACCTTATGGCTTGGTTTAAACGAACGGATAAAGGCATCAAAACTTCTACCGCAGAAAAAAAAGATGCCCCCGATGGACTTTGGTACAAAACCCCCAATGGCAAAATAATTCATACCCGAGAGCTGAAAAGTAACGCTTATGTATGCCCGGATGATGATTTTCATGTCAAAATAGGCTCAAAAGAATACTTCGAGATTCTTTTCGACAACAATAAATTCACTGAATTAGACAGCAATATGACCTCCGGTGATCCACTGAAGTTTGTGGATACCAAGCCATATACCATCCGAATCCAGGATTCCATCAAAAAGACCGAGCTTAATGATGCCGTTCGAACTGCCTATGGCAAAATGAATGGACTGGATATCGTGGTAGCTTGTATGGATTTTAATTTTATCGGCGGATCAATGGGTTCTGTTGTAGGTGAAAAAATTGCCAGAGCTATAGATCATTCTTTAAAAAATAAAGTCCCCTTTCTGATGATTTCCAAATCAGGAGGAGCACGGATGATGGAAGCTGGATTTTCACTGATGCAAATGGCCAAAACCTCTGCGAAGCTTGCGCTCCTCGATCAGGCTGCTATTCCTTACATCTCCTTACTAACTGACCCAACCACAGGCGGGGTGACCGCTTCCTATGCCATGTTGGGGGATTTTAATATTGCCGAGCCTGGAGCCTTGATCGGATTTGCCGGACCGAGGGTGATCAGAGAAACGATCGGTAAAGACCTCCCCAAGGGTTTCCAAAGCTCAGAGTTTGTTTTAGAGCACGGTTTCTTGGATTTTATCATCGACAGGCGACAATTGAAAACAAGATTGACCACTTTGCTAAACCTCTTGAACAATTAATCAGTTTACTTATCAAAATCCTTTTATTTCAGGTCAATTTTGAACTCAACTTTGGCCTCAATTAGGGATTAATAAATATATTTGTGCGCCCTAAAAGGGCTTAACTCCTACGAAAAAGTAAAACCAAAATTTCATGGGTTCTGTAATTATCACGTCCATTGTAGCTTTTACGGTTATTATCCTGCTACTGGTACTTATTCTCCTTTTTGCCCAGTCTAAGCTGGTCAATTCTGGAGATGTGAAGATTGTCATCAATGGGGACGAAGGTAATCCTGTCGTAACTGCTGCAGGCACGAGCTTACTTTCTACGCTTGGCAATCAGAAAATTTTCCTTCCATCCGCTTGCGGTGGAGGCGGTACTTGCGCAATGTGCAAGTGTGTGGTAGAAGAAGGTGGAGGAGATGTACTGCCTACCGAAGTCGGACACTTGAGTAGAGCCGAGCAGCAAGGCAAAGTACGCTTGGCCTGTCAGGTGAAAGTAAAACAGGATATGAAAATCCGGGTTCCAGATGAGATTTTCGGTATCAAGAAGTGGGAATGCGAAGTAATCTCCAATTACAACGTTTCTACTTTTATTAAAGAATTTAAAGTAAAACTTCCTGAAGGTGAGACCCTTCACTTCGAAGCAGGAGGATATATCCAAATCGACGTTCCGGCTATCACGGTTAACTTTAAGGATATGGATATTACTCCTCATCCGGAATTGGGCCACCCAGCAGATGTCTATAAGAGTGATTGGGATAAGTTTGGTTTGTGGAGCTTGGTCATGAAAAATGACGAGCCACTCTTCCGAGCTTACTCTATGGCCAATCACCCGGCAGAGGGTAATATTGTCATGCTGACAATCCGTATTGCGACTCCGCCTTGGGATAGAGCTAACAACCGTTGGATGGATGTAAATCCTGGTGTATGTTCTTCCTATGTTTTCTCCAGAAAGCCAGGAGATAAAGTGACTATCTCAGGTCCTTATGGTGAATTCCATATCAATCCTACCGAAAGAGAAATGGTGTACATCGGTGGTGGTGCAGGTATGGCTCCGTTGAGAGCACAGATTTTCCACCTGTTCCATACTGAGAAAACTCACAGAAAAGTATCCTACTGGTATGGTGGTCGTTCCAAAAAAGAACTTTTCTATGTACCTCATTTCCGAGAAATCGAAAAAGAATTCCCCAACTTCAACTTCCACATCGGACTATCCGAGCCGCTTCCTGAGGATAATTGGAAGATCAAGAAGTCTCTCGATGACCGAGAGGCTGATGGGTATGTAGGATTTATCCACCAGGTATTGTATGACAACTACCTGAAGAATCACCCCGAGCCAGATGAAGTAGAATACTACCTCTGCGGACCTCCATTGATGAACGCAGCAGTATTGAAACTTCTCGATGACATGGGTATTCCAAAAGAAAATATCCGATTTGACGACTTCGGTGGTTAATCAATAAAAGTCCCGCTCCGGCGGGATTTTTTGTTTTTATCGGTAAATATCTTTTCGTCTTAATTCAAGATGGTTTCCTAGAAAAGATTTCCCCATAGAGACCTTAAAAACTCTTGAAAACGAATTGGCAAAAGGAATTCTAAAGATCCAAATCCTTGAACTAACCTATATTCCTTGGAGTTCTTTGAGGTTAATGGCTTCCTCATCTTTTCGGTAAAAAAACCTTCTTTTCCTGAGGTCTGACTAGTTTTCCTTATTTTCAAACTTCAATTGCCAATTATGAACATTCAAACCTTTTTTGAACCCGTCGCTTCGTATCTCCTGCAAAAAAAATACGCCGAAAACTCCTTTTTCGCCCAGATCAAAGTTCACTCCGATGCTTTTCCTGAACTGAAAGGAATTCAGATTGCGCTTGTAGGCATCAAAGAATCCCGCGGTGCCCAAAAATCCGAAAGTATGGAACGGGGTAGTTCCGAAATCAGGGAAAAACTCTACGATCTCAAAAAAAGCAAGATGCCTTACCAGATTGCCGATTTGGGGGATTTGATTTCAGGTGAAAGTCTGAATGATACTTACCAAGCCATCCGTCAGGTGGGTGAATTCCTGATGAAGCAGCAGATTCTGCCCATTTTTTTTGGAGGTTCGCATGATTTGGATTATGGGCAATACCTGTCCTATCAAAAGATGAAAAAACTGGTCACCCTCGTGACTGTAGATGCCAAAATCGATATGGAAGAAATCGGTCCGGAGAGTGATCGGCACACCCAAGAAATCGTTTTGCATCAACCCAACTTCCTGTTTTCTTATACGCATTTGGCTTATCAGAGCTTTTTGACAGATCCTTCCCTGATTCAGGTTATGGAAAAGCTCTACTTCGATCAGGTCAGACTAGGTCAAATTCGCGATCAATTTAAAGAAATCGAGCCGCTAATTCGGGATGCTGATTTGATGAGTTTTGATCTTTGCTCCATTCAATCTGCAGATGCCCCCGGTGCAGCCGATGCCCAGCCTTTTGGTCTCACCGGAGAGGAAGCTTGTCAGATCTGCTGGTTTGCCGGTACCAATGAAAAACTCAGCTCCTTTGGCCTGTTTGGCTATGATCCGTACTTCGACGATGCGCACAACAAAACCGCCAAGCTCGCCTCCGTGATGATTTGGTATTTTATTGAGGGTTTTTACAGCCGAAAGGACAGCCTTTCTTTCAAAAGTGCAGATTATATCAAGTACACCGTTTCCTTGGACTTCAAGCCCAACACGTTGGTCTTCTACAAAAGCAAGCGCAGCGGAAAATGGTGGATGGAAATTCCGCATAATGAAACCCTAAAGTTTGATCGGGTCAGTACGGTGCCATGCAGCTATGCGGATTATCAGATGGCTCAAAAAGGCGAAATTCCCGAACGTTGGATCAATGCACAGATTAAATTGTATTGATGAAAACCTTTACGCGGCAGCAACTTGCTCTCAGAAATGGGCAGGATAAACCCGAGATTTGGGTGGCCTACCAGGGGGTGGTTTATGATGTGAGTGAATCCCGACTTTGGAAAAATGGCAAGCATTACGAGCACTGGGCCGGTCAGGACTTAACCGAGGAGCTCGAAGACGCTCCCCATACCGAAAAAGTATTCTTGAAATTTCAGCCTATCGGGCATTTGATTTAATATGATTTTACTGGCAGACAGCGGCAGTAGCAAGACGGATTGGAGAGTTCTTCATCCCGATGGTCAGGTAGGCCAATTTCGAGGATTAGGGCTCAATCCCTACTACATGACTGCAGAGGAAATGGCCCTTCAGATGCAGCAAGACTTTCTCTTAAAGTTTTCCGATCAGATCCAACAGATATTTTACTACGGGGCAGGCTGCTCGGCTCCTGAGCGAAAGGAAGAAGTAAGGCAAGCTCTTTACTCCATTTTCCCTCAGGCGGAGATCGAGGTGGACCATGACCTCAGCGCTGCAGCGCGGGCGACATGTGGCCATGCGCCGGGAATCGCTTGCATCCTCGGTACCGGATCCAATAGCTGTGATTATGACGGGGAAAAAATTGTGGCTAACAGACCTGCAGCAGGATACATCTTGGGAGACGAGGGTGGAGGATGCTATATCGGAAGAAAGTTTCTTCGGGATTTTATCCACGAAGAAATGCCTCAGTCAATCCGAAAAGCAGCTATTGAGCGATTTCACATCACCCAACATATTATTCAGGATCATGTGTATCGACAGCCATTTCCGAGTCGGTATATGGCAAGCTTTTGTCGGTTTATCACCGAAAACTCAGCTGATCCCTATTGCTATGCGCTTTTCTATTCTTCCTTCCAGGAGTTCTTTGCAAAGCATGTATGCAAGTATCCTGACTATCAAAGTAAACCGGTCAGCTTTGTAGGTTCCATCGCCCACTACAATCAGGATATTCTCAAAAAAGCGGCTGAGGGTATGGGAATTCAAGTTCATTTGGTCATGGAAAGCCCCATGGAAGGTTTGATTCGCTATCACAGAAATGAATAGTGATAGAAGAATAATTGTAGCTATTGAAAAAAGGCAATCAAGGATAAAGCTTAAATTTTAAATCAAGGCTTGACCTTTACATTCATCGGTCATCGGAATCCCGTCATCGGTCTTCGGACAAAAAATCAGGAGAACAAATCTCAATTTTCTAAAAAGCCATAATCAAGAAACAAATACATGAAAGTCACTGAAAGCAGTTCTCATTACGAAAACCTCGAGCAAATGGAAGTAGCCGAGCTTCTCCAGCATATCAATGAAGAGGACCACAAAGTGGCTCCTGCAGTCAAGGCCAAACTTCCCGAGATTACCGCCCTGGTAGAGCAGATCGTGCCTCGAATGCGAGAAGGGGGACGGCTGTTCTATATCGGTGCCGGTACCAGTGGTCGATTGGGGATTCTCGATGCTTCGGAGTGTCCGCCTACTTACGGTGTGCCTCATGATTGGGTGATTGGACTTATCGCGGGAGGAGATGCGGCTATCCGAAAGGCAGTTGAAAATGCGGAAGACGATCCCGAGCAGGCTTGGAAGGATATTCAGGAATATGGCTTTTCCGAACTCGATACGGTCATCGGAATCGCCGCTTCTGGAACTACACCCTATGTGATCGGTGGGGTGAAAACTGCCCGAGAAAAAGGGCTCCTAACCGGCTGTATCACCTGCAACCCCGATTCTCCCTTGGCAAAGGCAGTAGAATTTCCCGTCGAAATTATAGTCGGCCCTGAGTTTGTGACAGGAAGTACCCGCATGAAATCCGGAACTGCCCAAAAACTCGCACTCAACATGATTTCCACTACGGTGATGATCAAGCTAGGCAGGGTCAAAGGAAATAAAATGGTGGATATGCAGCTTTCCAACGCCAAATTGGTGGATCGTGGAACGAAAATGATCATGGAAGTCACCGGTTTGGATTACCAGACAGCCAATGAATTATTGCTGACCCAGGGCTCTGTGCGTAACGCTACAGAATATTATTATCAAAATCGGGATAAATCGTAAAGAAATTTTGAAGTCCCGCTAAATTTATCAAGTCGGGGATCGTATCTTTGCACCCCAATTAAGCGTTTGAAATTCATTGGCTTAGCGCTTAACGATCAAGAGGTTTCAAATTGGAATTTATAGGCTAAAAACTAATTGTGGACTAGCTTCCTTATACCATAGGAAAGGTCAGTGTAAGCAGATTTCGGTTTTTGGTCATCAGTCTTCCAACCTCTGTTTAAATTGGCGACAGTAAAAAAAGATTAACTAACTACAGCAGTGATGCTGCAAAATCATGAAAAAGAATAATTCTAGAAAACCATTTTTTAATCAGGAAGGTGAAGATTCCTCCTCTTCCAAGCCCTTCAAAAAAGCAGATTCCTTCTCCAAAGGGCCAAAGTTTGGCTCCAAAGACGGAGACTTTGATTCTCGCAAAAAATCATTTGGCAAAAGTGACGAGAGACCAAGCAAACCAAGTTTCGGCAAGCGAAGTGAGGATAAGCCTGCTTTTGGTAAGCGATATGATGATAAGCCTTCTTATGGCAAGCGAAATGAAGAGCGATCTTCCCAAGGAGGCCGATTTGAAGGCAAGCCTTCCTTTGGAGATAAGCCTAAAGGCAAATTTTTCAAAGAGGGCGATTCACGAGACTCCAAACCTGCTTTCGAAAAGCGATTTGATGCGGAGGAAGGAGTAAGAAAGCCTTTCGGAGAAAAGCGATTTGGCAAAGAAGGTGGGGATTTCAAAAAGAAATTTACCCCAAGAGAAGAAGGTTCAGGTTTCAAAAAGCCCTACGGCGACAAGCCAGACCGCTTCAGAAAAGATGAGTCTGGACCCAAGAAATTCGAGAAGCGAGACGATTTCAAAAAGCCTTTACAAAAGGACTTTAAAGACGAATCTTTCCCCCGAAAAGAAGAGGGAAAACTGGTCTATAAAGGAAGGGGTCGTGACCAAAAACCGATCTACGAAGTCGAAAAGCCCAAATTTGGTGAGCAAAAGCCAGCTGAAAAGCGTGGATTTGGAAAAAACAGACCCAAAAAGTTTGAGGTAGATCTTGAGCGTCCGGAGTACAACTTTGACAATATCCCTCAGAAAAAAGCTGCTTCAGAGGATGGCATGATTCGCCTGAACAAGTACATCGCCAACTCGGGCGTCTGTAGCCGAAGAGAAGCGGATGAGCTGATCTCGAGTGGTCAAGTGACCGTCAACGGCACAGTAATCAAGGAGATGGGCTATAAAGTGAAAAAGTCTGATCGGGTGGTATTTGAAGGAAAGAGAATCAATCCTGAAAAACCGGTCTATGTCCTTTTGAACAAGCCAAAGGATTTTATCACCACTACCGATGATCCTATGGAGCGCAAGACGGTGATGAAACTGGTCGAAAATGCCTGTGAGGAGCGAATCTTCCCGGTGGGCCGATTGGATCGAAACACGACGGGTCTCCTGCTTTTCACCAATGATGGAGAACTGGCCGCCAAACTTTCTCACCCTTCCAACGAGATCAAAAAGATCTATCAGGTGACCTTGGATAATCCTTTGACTAAAAAAGATGAGGAAGCCATCCTCGAAGGTATCACCCTAGAAGACGGCGAAGCCAAAGTGGATGACATGCAGGTACTTTCAGCAGATCGAAAGATCCTTGGGCTGGAAATCCATATCGGCCGAAACCGAATTGTAAGAAGGATTTTTGCCCACTTCGGTTACGAAGTCGTCGGGCTGGATCGGGTAATGTACGCCGGTCTGGACAAAAAAGACCTCAAGCGAGGTCACTACCGCTTCCTCAGCGAGAAGGAAGTGATTCGATTAAAGTATTATACTTAAAAGATCCAACCCGGATTTTGCATTAGGATCCGTTATGAGAGTTCAAAATACAAGAAAATCAAGTATTTATCGAATGAGTCATAGCATCGCTATGATGAATGAGTTAAATGCAGCGAAGCGATTGATTTTGAAGTATTTTGAGCTCGCAATAGGAATTCTAATGCATATTCCGGGTTTATGGCTGTCAGTTTTCAAAATTGACAGCCTTCTTTTCAACAAAACCCCTTCAACTGCTGCACCAAGTCCCGTTTGGTGATAATACCACCCTTTCTCCAGAGGATCTTTCCCCGCTTGAATAGGATATAGTGGGGGATGGAGCGGATGGCAAACTGCTGACTGAGCTGGGGATGCTTGTCCACATTGATTTTGAGCAACTTGATTTTGCCTCCCAGTTCATTCAAGGCCTCATCCAATACCGGATTCATGGTCTGACAAGGACCGCACCAGTCGGCATAAAAGTCCACGAGCACCGCGTCCTGACTTTGAGAGATGATGTCTTTGGGGTTTTTCTTGGGCATTTTCGGATTTATTTCTTTTCCAAATAAACAAAAAAGGCTGCCTTTGGGAAAAGACAGCCTTCTTGAAAGATGCGTGTTTCGAAATTAATTTCCTGCGCCTGCTGGAGGAGTAGGCATTTGAAGTCCAAGTTTTGCTAATACCAGTTCAGTGAACTTGTCGTTTTCTTTGGTGTAGAGCAAAATCGGAGACTGACCTGCGGTCTCAGCAAAGATATGCGTGTAGTTGTTTTCGGCAGCTACGGCATTGATCGCATTGATTACCTTAGTCTGTACCGGCTCCAATAGCTCCTGAAGTTTTCTTTGGTAAGAAACCTGTGCGTCTTGCTCGTATTTCTGAAGATCCTGCTGAAGCTTGGTCAATTCAGCTTCCTTGGCGGCACGAGCTTCTTCGGTCATGGTAGGAGCAGCTTGCTGATAAGCCTGTACCTGACGCTGAAAATCAGCGCCCTTCGTTTGAATATTAGTCTGAAGCTGGGTTTGGTAGTCCTGAATGTCAGCACCGATTTGCTCCATCTCCGGCATCAGATCCATGATAAATTCCACGCTGGTATAGCCGATTTTTACTTCCTGGGCTTGTGCGGTGAATCCTAGAAGTAGCACAGCTACTGAAGCTAGGAAAACTTTCATTTTCATCATTTGGTGTTTGTATTTATTTAATTGTTGTCTTCTATTCCTAATTCTTCCAGAACGAACTCTGAGTAATCATGCCTCGGATCCGACCAGATTATAGCCGAAGGTCCAGCAGCTTTGTCAAAGAGGGTCGCTAGATTATTTCGTCTGGACACTCGCTCGATCGCATCGTAGATTTTGGATTGAAGCGGCTGTAAGAGTTCGGCCTGCTTCTGATAGTATAAGCCATCGATTCCAAACACACGACTGGTAAATTCCTGAGCGGTTTTCTCCTTGACTTTGATATCCCCCATCCGCTTTTGGTACATCTCCTCAGTGAGTAGGACTTCTTCCGCTTTCAGCTGAGTGTACATTTCTTTGATCTCCTGATCCAAAGTTTGTGCCTCTTTTTTCCATTCAGCACTCAACTTGGCCAGTTCATCTTGAACTATCTTGTAGTCGGGATGCTTATTCAGAATGTATTCCGAATCGATATATCCAAACTTCTGCGCTGCCAATGGGCCCGATATCAGCACAATGAGCAGCAAAAGTACAATTTTCAGCGGTTTATTCATGATCATGTTTTCGGTTAAAGTCTCCTTAGTAAATCTATGTGGCCTCTTTTTCAATTTTGCATAAATTAACTAAACGTCAGACCTAATTCAACATTATCTAAACTGCTGACCAATGGTGAAGTGGAATTGTGCTCCGCTTTTTTGTTGTCTAACAATTCCATCAGCTCCCATGACATCGAAAGTGTCAAATCCATATCCCCAGTCAATACCCAAGAGTCCAAAGGCCGGCATAAAGATACGGGCACCTACGCCTGCTGACTTTTTCAGATCGTATGGGTTAAAGTCTCTATAAGAGCCCCAGTTATTACCAGCCTCAGCAAATCCAAGAAGGAAAATAGTTGCTGATGGGTTAGGAGATACCAAGAATCTCAATTCCATTACGTATTTGTTATACACTACCCCTCCATAAGGTTCCGGGTCTGGTGTTCCTCTTGTAAGTCTTCCTGGAGTAAGTGTTTGATTTTCGTAGCCTCTCAGACCGATGATCTCCTGACCCAAGGCAAAGTTATTGAAGGTCATCCCGTCACCCCCCATTACAAAGCGTTCTAATGGAATCAACCCAAGCTTGTTGCCATAGGACCCCAAGAAGCCCATGTGCGCACGGGCACTCGCTACCCACTTCTGCGACCCAAATACGGGAGTGTAGAAGGAAGCGTCAAACATCCACTTGTGATACTCCAGCCAGTTGTACTTTTCCTGATCTGAGGATTCCTCGGTCAGTCTTCTGTTGAGTGAGTTGTATGGTGGAGTAAATTCTGTCGAAAGGATGACATTGGATCCAAAGCGAGGATAAATATTATTATCCACGTTAGTTCGAGCAATAGTTGTGTTTAGAGTAAGACTTTTTGAAGTTCCGGAAGGATAGGTCAAACCGAAAGAAGTACCGAACTGATCGAAGACATAGTTCTGAAACTGAATCGAATTATTGATGGAAAAGTTATCATCCGGCCAAGTTACTCGCTTGCCAAGACCTAGGGTTACACCCGTGATTCGGAAAGATCCGAGTTCGTTTCCAAAGTTATTTTGGTTGAAGAAATCGACCTGTCTTTGAATCGAATGGTTAAAGGCAAAACTGAGTGCATTGGGCTTTTTACCACCAAACCAAGGTTCTGTAAGCGAAAGCGAATAGTTTTGGAAGGTACGTCCATTGGCCTGAACTCGCAGGGAAAGCTTCTGTCCGTCACCCACCGGCAGTGGATCCCACTTGCTGAAATCCCCGATGTTTTTGATCGAGAAATTGTTGAACACCAAGCCGACCGTACCGACAAATCCAAAGAATCCACCCCAGCCACCGGATAGCTCGATCTGATCATTTGGTCGCTCTTCCAGCTCGAAGGTAATGTCCACGGTCGCCTGCTCGAAGTTGGGTCTCAGGTCTGGATTGACTTTTTCAGGGTCAAAATAACCCAAAGTGGAAAGTTCCCGGATCGTTCGGACCAACAAGCTTCGATTGAATTTCTGACCCGGAAGGATTCGGATTTCCCGCATGACCACATGGTCAGAGGTTCGCTCATTTCCGCTGATATTGACACTGTTGACAGTAACCTGTGGACCTTCGAAAATCCGCATTTCCAAATCTATAGAGTCACCGACCACATTGATCTCTACAGGATCAATGTTGAAAAATAGGTATCCGTTGTCCTGATAAAGGGAACTGACGTCATCGCCTTTTTGAGGGTCATAGTTGAGTCGCTTATCCAATTTTTCTTTGTCGTAAACATCTCCTTTTTCTATCCCGAGACGGGCGAGAAGTTCATCATCGGTATGAATATAATTTCCTCGGAATGTGATATTCCTGTAGAAATATTTCCTTCCTTCCTGCAGACTGAGATCAATGTTGATTTTGTCCTGAGAGAACGTATAGACCGAATCGTCTAAAATTTTAGCGTCACGGAATCCTCGACTATTGTAGAAGGCGATTACTTTATCCTTATCTGCCCGGTATTCTTTGGGGATATATTTTGAGCCGGCAAAAAAGTTAAGCTTAAGATTTTTATGAATATAATTGGTGGCGTCTTCCTTTGATGCCGAATCCGTGTATAGAACCGAGTTTTTGATGCTTTGAGCATCTGCATCGGTAATGCGAGAATAGACATCTTTGAAAATGGCAACCCGAGGATGTTCCTTGGTTTTTTTCATTTTGCCTTTGACGGCGCGATCTCCTATTTCCTCATTTCCATAGACATTGATCGCATTGATTTTGACTTTGTCGTTTGGATTGACATCAAATCGAAGCTTCACACTGTTAGGCAGGGTGGTGTCACGTTCCTGAATGATTTTGACCTGAGTGTTGAGGAATCCTTTGTCGAGGAAGTATTTTTCGATATTTCTCTTTGCCGTGTTGAGTACATCGTCTCTAACTACACGACCCCGTATATTGACTTTATCACGCAGCTCGCTTTCTTGGGTTTTGTTGATCCCGGAGAATTCTACCCGTGAAAATCTCGGCCGCTCCGTGAGGTCCAAGAGCAGGTAAATGTCGTCTCCTTCAATTTTGGTGACGAGGATTTTGACGTCGCCGATGATACCCTGACCCCAAAGTTTTTTAAGGGCATTGGAAATTCCGTCGCCGGGCACTTCGATTCGGTCGTCGACTTTAAGCCCGGAGAGCGAAATAATCGCCACTTCGTCCAGGGTAGTGAGTCCGACCGCTTTGATTTCAGCAATTCTGAATTGCTGTGGCTTGGAATAGTTGAGTTCCAAGATATTGACGGGCCTGGATGAGGCATAGCGGCTCTGTCCGAGACGGATTTGTGCCATGCCGGATAAGGATCCGATCAAACAAAACAGAATCAATAAACTTCTTTTCATCAATTACTTAAGATTTAACTTGCTCGCCGGTTTTCCCGAATCTTCGCTCTCTTTTCTGATAATCTTCTACGGCGGCATAGAGGTGCTCTCTTCGGAAATCAGGCCAAAGCACGGGCGTAAAATACAGCTCCGTGTAGGCCAGCTGCCAAAGCAGGAAATTGCTGATCCTGAACTCTCCGCTTGTACGGATCATCAGCTCCGGATCGGGAATTCCCGCGGTATCCAGATTTGATGCGACCACCTCTTGGGTGATTTGTTCAGGACTTAGATTTCCATCTGAGACTTTTTGAGCAATGCGTTTGACCATTTGGGTAAGTTCCCACTGTCCACTATAGCTGAGTGCGAGTACGACAGTCAGGCCGGTATTGGAAGCGGTGATGGCTTTGGCTTCCATGAGTTTTTCGTAGGCGGATGATGGCAGACTTTCCAGATCTCCTATGGCTTCCAAGCGGATGTTGTTATTCATCATCAGGGAGATCTCGTCGATGATGGTCTTCACGAGGAGCTCCATCAGTGCTTTGACCTCATCCTGAGGACGTGACCAGTTCTCAGTCGAAAATGAGAATAAGGTCAGGTACTTTACCCCCAATTGATCCGCTCCCTCGATAGCATCTTTCACAGCTTGTATAGCATGTCGATGTCCGAAAATTCTCATGGCGCCTTTCTTCTTGGCCCATCGGCCATTGCCGTCCATGATGATTGCGATGTGTTGGGGGATTTTGGTAGGGTCTAATTTCTCCTTCATTCCAATGGCTGGTACCTTCATTTTAGGAGGTACAAAAATGCTATTTCTTTTTCAATAATCAGCCCTAGCCTTCAATTAATTAATAGGCGTAGCACTTCACATTGGCAAAGGTATAGCTGACTGTCAAGCCCAGAAAGTAATACCAGTCTTTGGTATAGGGGTTACCAAAATTGATGATATGAGTAGGAGTGGTGCCTGTATTTGGATCGATTTCGGTATTCGGGATAAAACCGACTTTTGAATCGATTTTATCCAAATAGTCCGTGAAGGTCGCCCTAATTCCAAGTTCTGCCGCTAAAGTCCAGCGATCATTAAGGCGGTACTTGACTCCTCCTCCGAATGGAATCACCGGTGAAGTAAGCTGATAGTAATCCGCAGGAGTAAATCGTTCTGCACTGTAACGGCCTTTCATGGTGAAATACGAATACCCCAATCCAAAAAAGGCGTAAGGTGACCAACGGAACTCGGAATCATTTCGAAGAAAATCCAGGAAATTAAACTCCATCACTGCTGATGCTTCGATCACTCCGCCTCTGAATCTAGCATCTCTGCTTTGATACACCAGATCAAGAGGTGCCAGCTCATCATCTGCCTGAAGTACGGCTGCACTCAACCCCACCCGAAGGGTCCACACATTGTCAAAATTTCTCTTGCCAAACAACGTTCCTTGAAGGCCACTTTGGCCGAGGTCAACTTTGCGAATGATATCTCCAGAATAGGTCGCTCCACCTAATCCTCCTCCGACTTCATATTTCTGAGCTTTGACTTCAGAGATACTCACCCAAGTGCCTATAGTCAGAGCGACTAAATAGCTGAAAATCTTAAAATTGACCTTTTTCAAGACGATGCAAGTTATGAAGTAGGTAACGCATAAAAAACGGGCTTCCGTATTTGACGGGTTAATTATTGTTAAGCTTAGTTTTCAGGCAGATACTAATTTCTCATATCAAAGCCCCAATTGAGCTTTTGTCTGAGTGTATCAAAGAAGTGATAATGAGGCAACTTGACAAGCTTTGCTGCAAATTTCTCCTTTTTTACCTTCAATGGTGTTTCTGATGAAATCGAAGAGGATCTGGAATCCAACGAAATCATAAATTTTTCCGTCCTGCCTTCGATTTCAAAGGTAATCTCGCTTTCGTCAGAAACAATAATCGGTCTTACATTTAGATTATGAGGACTTACAGGGGTTATCACAAAGCTTTTAGCGTCGGGAGTGATCAAAGGTCCACCACAGCTTAGAGAATATCCGGTTGATCCTGTCGGGGTGGATACGATCAGCCCATCTGCCCAATACGAATTGAGATATTTTCCGTCGATATACGTGTGTACGGTGATCATCGAAGAGGTATCTCGCTTATGAATCGTGAATTCGTTCAGGGCAAAGGTCAATCCGTTAAATAATCGGCGATTGCTCTCGAGTGAAATAAGCGTTCGTTTTTCTATTTGGTAATTGCCGGTGGCCAAAAAATCAACTGCCTCCCGGATTCGGTCGGTGGCTACCGTGGCCAGAAATCCCAATCTCCCCGTATTCAATCCCAATATGGGAATCTCTCTGCTGCCTACCACACAGACGGTATCGAGAAGTGTGCCGTCTCCCCCGATCGAAATGAAAAAATCTATGGCTTCATAATCTTCGGGATTTTCTACCACCCAATAGGAAAGTGTTTTATTTCCATTCATTTTGAGCAGCCGGTCAAAAGCCTCGGTCACAATGACTTCTACTTGGTGAGAGGCAAGCTCCTGGAAAAGATTTTCGATGTGGGGAAAGAATTCGGGCTTCAGGGCGAGGCCGTGTAAGGCTACTTTCATGCCTTAAATATCTAAAAATCTCAATAAGTTACCGATTCGGTCACCTGAGTCATTGACTGCTTGCTCTTCTTGATAGTGATCGATGATGCGATAACCGAATCGCTCCAGGGTCGCCCTGACATGCTTGAGATCCACTCGGTCAAGCTTGAGTGTCACCTTGATCTTATTCTCATCCAATGGATCAGAGGTGATGAAAGAACTCAGTATTTTAGTGTTTTCGGATTCGACCAATCGGGATATCTCCGAAAGGTGGTAGTCTGTCATATTCATGGAGAGAATCAGCACTCCACCTTGAGCCTGAATAGAAAGACTGTCTGCAAATGCAGCAATAGCATCTTCCATGGTGATTACCCCTTGATAGATATTTTCCCGGTCTAATACCGCTACTTGATTGGACTGATTTTCGGCGGCTACTCTAAGCACATCATAAATGTGCTTGTCTGTGTAAACCCAGCATGCCCCTGATTCCAAAGGAAGTCCTCCGATGGGTTGTTCTGCATCATTTTGCTCAAAAATCAATTCATCACCGATAAATCCCAAAAACCTGCCTTGATCTACCACCGGAAGTGTATCGGTTCGGATCTCCTCCATCCATGCCAAAGCCATACCCGCTTTATCATTTAGTTTGAGGGGTGGAATGAGATTGTTGATGAATTCGTAGGCCTGCATGAAAGAAAGTTAGAAATATCTGGTACAAGTCAAAAACGAAATGTTATTCTTTCTTGTTCGATTCGCTTAAAAATTCTCAGGAAAGCCACTGACTGAAGATAATCCCCAATGCAATACCCCCTGCGATGATGGCTGGTGAGGAGATCTTCGAAAACTGCAAAAGGCCATAGGTACCGAGCACCATCAGGATGTTTAGAAAGTTAGCCTCCATGGGTTCAAATAACAGATACGCGGCCGCAATGAGCATCCCGCAGGAGACCGCATTGATTCCCTCCAAAGCAGCCCTGACAGGTCGATAGAGCTTCAGTTGATCCCAAAATCGGATTACAAAAAAGATCAGAAAGATTCCGGGAAGAAATATTCCCCCTGCCGCAATCAATCCTCCCATCAAAAATCCGGTAAGACCGAACTCCCTCATGGAAAGTGCACCCACGTAAGAAGAAATCGAAAATGTGGGACCTGGAATTCCCTGGGAAATCGCATAACCGGTCAAAAACTCCTCCGAACTTAAGAAATGCTTAAAATCCACAAACTCGGTGTAGAGGTAGGGCACAAGTACCTGTCCGCCACCAAAGATCAAACTGCCGTTCCGGTAGAAGTTCTCAAACAAGAGAATCGGCTGGAATTTGGTGATTGCACCTGCTACCGCGGCTAAAACCAATACTCCGCTCCATAGGTAAAAATTACTCCACCGGATGACGAGCTTCTTATCCATCTCAGTTTTGGGCTGGGTCTTATACTTGATCGAAGTGCTTAAGCCTCCCAAAACCAATAAACCCGGAAAGATGTATGGTGAACTGTAAAAAAAGGAAACAAAAGCAGATAGCAACATCAAGATCATAGCTTCAGTACTTTTGATCATTTTTCCGATGGTCTTTTGCGCAGCAAAAATGATAAAACCAATCGCCATGGGTTGGATAAAGCGGGCGAAATTCAGCGCTCCCGGAGTGTTTTCCTGCAAAAAATCAATCAAAATCGCTGCTGAAATCATGAGCAGCGTAGCAGGAAGAATCCAGACTAATAGGGATAAATAAGCCAAATTTGGACCTCCGACCCTAAATCCGATAGCGGATACTAGTTGGGTGGAAGAAGGACCCGGGAGCATATTGCACAATGCATTCAGCTCCCAGAGTTCTTCTTCGGAAATGTAGGCTCTGCGCTTGACCATCCGCTCGAGCAGCATAGCCAAAAAAGCCTGAGGACCGCCAAACGCCGTCAGGGACAGGGCTAAAATATCCCTCAAAAAGACGTAATATCTGACAGTCCGGACCGACATGCTTACTTGCGGAGTCCGAGTTCGCGTAGTCTCTCCTCCAAAAACTCCCCGGCAGTCGCATCAGCAAATTGCTTGGGATTCTGCTCATCTACGCAGCTCTCCAAACAGGTCAAATCCATCTCCGATCTTGGGTGCATAAAGAATGGAATCGAATACCGGCTGGTATGCATCAGCTCCCGAGGAGGATTGACCACTCGGTGTATGGTGGATTTTAGTTTTTTATTGGTCAGACGCTCTAGCATATCTCCGACATTGACGACGAGCTGGTCTGGAAGAGCAGTGATCGGAATCCATTTACCATCTTTTCTCAAAACCTGTAAACCGTCCGCACTTGCTCCCATTAGGAGGGTAATCAGGTTGATGTCACCATGCTCAGCAGCACGCACTGCATCGGCAGGAACTTCATCGGGATTTTCGATCGGGAAATAGTGGATTTGTCTGAGGATAGAGTTGCCATGAGCTACCTTGTCTTCGAAGTAGTCTTCTGGAAGTTCCAGGTGAAGAGCAATTGCTTTTAGCATGGATTTACCCGCATTTTCCAAGGTACGATAGGCTTCGATCGCATCGGTTTTGAAAGCAGGTATTTCCTTTGGCCATAGGTTGGCAGGATATTCAGCTTTGATGGGATCGCTGTCGGGGATCAGATCCAATTCTTGTCCGACATGATAGAATTCTTTCAAATCGCCCGTGTTTCTACCTTTTGCATGCTCCTTGCCTTTGCCGGTGTAGCCGCGCTGAAAACCGATCTCTGGTTTTTCATATTGAGTTTTTACCTCGTCCGGCAGGGCAAAGAATTCCTTGATGGAATTGTAAAGTCTGTCTTGTAGATCTTTGGATAAGCCGTGGTTTTTGATGGCTACGAAGCCGATATTCTGATACGCTTCTCCCAATTTCTTCACAAATGCCGTCTTTTGCTCTGGGGTTCCTGAGTTGAAATCGGCCAAATCCAAGCTTGGGATTTCGTCAAATAGAATTTCCATATTTTAGGGTTTAGTTGACTCTTCGGTTAATCTACAAAATTAAATATCTTTACTCCATTCTCTCGCTGTCCATGAACAAAATCCCCGTTATTCTCCTGTTTTTCGGTTGGTTTTTGGGCTCTTGTTCAGAGCCCAAGACCAAAATCAATGAATCGGTTCAAGATCACCCGATCGACTCAGCGATGGTCGAAAGTACTCAGGCTAAGGTGACTTTTTTCCAGTATGAGGATTCTTCAAGTCATCCGGATGCGATTTTGGAGCTCTTCACTCCCTTGGGCAATCAGTCCTTTCGACCAGGCAAAGTGCCATTTGAGTTTAATATCAAAAATTTTGATCTCAATGAAGGCGGCAGCGACCACCCTCAATTGTTTCTGATTCTCAATGGTGGAGATCCGGTGGGTTTCTTTTCCCCGATTTTCCAGCGTGAGCTTGCTCAGGGCACTTATCGTGCAGTTGCCTTTTTGGTAGATGAAGAGGGCTTGGCCTTGAAAAATTTCGGAAACTATGTGGATCGGGATTTTTTGGTTGGAGATTCCCGCCCTTTTCCCTATTCGGCAGAGCCTTATTTGGCAATTAACCTTCCTCGAAATCAGCAGATTGTAACCTTAGGTGAAGATGTTATTTTGGACTTTCTGGTTTTGGGAGGGGATATGGATCTGGATGATCTTAAGGTAAAGGTGGAGCTGAATTCCTACAGTTATGAGGTAGAAAAGATGCTCCCGATACGTATCTCCAATTTGCCAAAGGGAGACTATCAACTAACCATCCGGTTGCTCCGAAAGAATAATCAAGAACTGGAAGGACCATTCTCCTCGGTTTCCAAAGCATTCTATGTGAGATAACACTTATCTTTGGGACAAAATACAAAGTCCTATGCTTTTAGTATCACAGATCAGAGAACAATTTGAGCAGGTTTTGGCGGGGTTGAAAAAACGAAATCTCACCAATTCCGAAGAAATACTCAATCAGGCAGTCGCCCTCGATGACCTTCGAAAATCCTCCCAAGCCCAACGTGATCAGCTGCAGGCAGAAGCCAATAGTCTGGCTAAGCAGATCGGGCAATTGATGAAAGAAGGCAAATCGGCTGAAGCCAACCAGACTAAAGAGCGCACCGGTGAGATCAAGCAGCAAATCAAGGAGCTGGATGATCAAAACACAAAGGCTGAAGCAGACTTAAAAGCCTTGCTATATACGCTGCCAAACGTTCCTCACACCTCTGTTCCCGCCGGAAAATCTGCTGAGGATAATGAAGTCGTATTGTCTCACGGAGAAATCCCTACGCTGTTTGAAGGGAAATTGCCACACTGGGAACTGATCAAAAAGTACGACATCATCGATTTTGACCTGGGAGTAAAAATCACGGGTGCGGGATTTCCGGTCTATAAAGGAAAGGGCGCAAGATTACAGCGAGCCTTGATCAACTTTTTCCTAGATGAAGCCATTGCTGCAGGATACATAGAAGTACAGCCACCGATCTTGGTCAATGAGGACAGTGGATATGGTACCGGTCAGCTTCCTGACAAAGAAGGTCAAATGTACCATGCTACAGCGGACAATCTGTATTTGATTCCCACCGCGGAGGTGCCGATCACCAATCTCTATCGGGATGTCATTCTCAATGAATCTGATCTGCCAATCCGAAATGTAGGCTATACACCTTGCTTCCGTCGAGAAGCCGGTTCTTGGGGCGCACATGTTCGTGGACTCAATCGCCTTCACCAATTTGACAAGGTGGAACTGGTGCAAATCACTCACCCGGATCAGTCTTATGAGACCTTGGAAAATATGAGTACGTATGTTCAGAGTCTTTTACAAAAGCTGGAACTGCCTTATCGCGTACTTAGGCTCTGTGGAGGAGATATGGGATTCACTTCGGCGCTGACGTATGACATGGAGGTGTATTCGGCTGCTCAGGAGCGCTGGCTGGAAGTGAGCTCTGTATCTAACTTTGAAACTTACCAGACGAACCGACTTAAACTTCGATTCCGTGGAGAGGATAAAAAGACCCAACTGGCTCATTCCCTCAACGGGAGTGGCTTAGCACTTCCGAGAATCGTAGCCTCGATTTTGGAAAACAATCAGACACCTGATGGGATCATGATGCCAAAGGTGCTTCACCCATATTTGGGATTTGACAAAATTTGATCATTCCAAAACCGCTCGTTCTGAGCGGTTTTTTTATGGCCTGTTAATAATTTATCCTATGAAAAAAGTACTGATCACTCTCTTCTTCCTCCTTCCTTTGGTCAGCTTTGCTCAGCAATCTGAGGTCGAATCCATTACTAAAACGGTTAACCTCTATTTCCAAGGGATGATGGAGCGGGAAATCGCTAAGTTGGAGGAGGCATTTCTGCCGGATGCCCAATTGATAGGCTATAGGGGTGATCAGCTTTTTGTCACTCCCTTTGCGGAGTGGGCAGCAGGTACAGCAAAAGGTAGCCCTAGAAATCCGGCTGAATTTTCCAATGAAATCAAAGCCATTCGCATTGTAGGTGATATGGCTTTGGCAGAAACGGAATTGTATTGGCCGGGCATTTATTATTACGATTTTCTGACCCTGATCAAAGTGGGGGAGCGTTGGAAAATCGTCCATAAAAGCTGGACGGAGAAAAAGCTTTAGTGCTTTGTATTAGGTCGAGGTCAGGATCTTTTTATGGATCTCTAATACCTGCGGAATAAGCAGTTTGTTGTCCGAGTTTTTGATCACAAAGTCAGCCCGTTCATTTTTCTCTTCATCGGGAAGTTGTTGATTGATGATCTCATGGACTTGCTTCTCAGATCGATGAGGATCCCGCATGAGGACCCTTGCCAGGCGGATTTTCAGTGGGGAGCTGACATTTATTACTTGATCGAGATATTTTTCGCCTCCAGTTTCAAAAATCAAGGCCGCTTCTTTGAGGACGTAGGGTGTATTTTGAGCAGTTGCCCATGCTTCAAAGTCACGACCTACAGCCGGGTGGACGAGACTATTGATGGTTTTTACTTTCTCTGGATCGGAAAATACATTTTCAGCAAGATAAACCCGATTTAGACTGCCGTCCTCTAAATAGGCTTCGCTTCCAAAGTGGGAGATAATTTGGCTTTTTAGTTCCTTGTCATGGGTCATTAGCCATTTGGCCTGATCATCGGCAGAATAAATCGGTACACCCAAAAGACTAAAAATCTGGCAAACGGTAGATTTTCCTGAACCTATTCCGCCTGTGATCCCTATCCGTTTTGCCTGTTTACTCATAGCTCAATTTCAAACTGGAAGGTTCAATCTTGATGTTTCTTAAAAAAGACGGATTTGGCTTGATCTCAATCTGTATGGTTGAATCCTTGCGGTTTCGCTTGCTATAATCCAGAATTGCGTCAAATTCCAAATCTTTGAGTTCAGCGATTTTTCGTTCGTCGATCAAGTAAGTCATGATCGGAGTAATGTCATCCTGCTGAAGATGTACTGTTCGAGGGAAATTCAGCTTTTTAACTTTTAGTCGCTTGTTTCCCTCCAAAAAATGAACAAGTCTAAACTCGACTTGAATGGATGACTGTTCAAGTGTGACTAAATCTTCAAGTTCTTTGGTCAATTCCAACGGGACAGACTGAGAATAATCTCGGGAAATTTTGGCTTTTTGGAGTGAAACCGGAAATTTCCCTTCGTACAAACCTAAAATACTGGATGGTCCGGTAATTCTGATTTGAGCAGGATTAAAACTAATTTGACCTTCGATTTCAGCATTCTCGGCAAGTGTGTAAGTGGTCGAATCCAGGATTGGTTTGAGCTCCCGGGTTACAATTTCGTCAATTTGAAACTGGATAGAATCCTCCAAAAGCCCCTCGAGCTGAGTGGGAGTCAGAAATTCTCCCATGGGGCGTTTTAGCTCGGAAGTAAGAATAAAATTCCGGGAGGAGGGCTCTGCCAGATTGATGATGAAAGGGGGCTCGTTTAGATTGAAATATTTGCGAAGCAAATCCCAGCCATTTCCTGAAATCTGAATAGGGACTGACTCAGGTAGAGGTTTGACGGGCATGTAGTTTTCCCGGTCATATTCCCATTCGATTGGATAATCTACTATGGTGGAATAATTATCCTTATTGAGTGCATTTAAAATCCAAAAAGTGGTAGCCGCTGCGATGCAGAGTACTACCACTTTCAGATCGGAGATTCTCTTGGAAGAGACTCCCCAGGAGGATTTTTTCGAATCCGGCAAAGTTGATTTTATTTAGTTGTACCAGTTTTCTTGGAGAAATCCAGGGAGATCGCGGACTTTTCGATTTTGATTTTGACACCTCGATCGATATCCAGCATAACGACATCGCCTTCCACACTGGATACTTTGCCATGAATGCCTCCAATAGTGACTACGTCATCGCCCTTTTTGATTTCCTCGATAAATTTCTTGGTGTCTTTTTGTTTTTTCTGCTGTGGTCTGATCATGAAGAAATACATGATCAGGATGATCGAGCCAAATAAAAAGACTTGGCCAAGAATCCCGGCTCCGCCAGCGGAAGCCTGCGCTAGAATGGTAAGCATCATAGATATTATCGCTTCAATGGACCTGCGGGAGCAGAGGCACCAGCTAGTTTAGGTGTCACGCTTCCCTTCATTCTGAGACGGGTCACAGTTGGGTTGGTATTGGCTTGGATAGTCACAGTTGGAGCCTGAGAACCAGACTTGGCAGTAGAGTTAAATACAACTTTGACGAAGCCTTTTTCTCCCGGCTGCACGGGTGTTTTGGTCCAGTCGGGGCTGGTACAACCGCATGAAGCAGTAATGTTGGAAATGACTAGAGGAGCCTGACCATTATTGGTGAAGTTGAAAAGGTGCTCTACTACCTGACCTTCATTGATCGTGCCGAAGTCATATTCCATCTCTTCAAAAGAGAACGCTCCCAATGTGCTCGCATCAGCAGGTGTGGCCGTTTGAGCATTGACAGGTGTGACAGCGGTGTTATTGTTTTCCAACTGCGCGATTTTTTCTTCGAGGGCTTTGATTTTGTCGTCCTGATCGCTCTTTTGGTCGCAAGAAACCCCCATTACCAACGCAAGGGCAAATGCACTTAGAAGTTTGATTTTCATTTTAGTTTTTACCTTGGTTTATTTGATCGATTAATTTGTTCACATCTGAGAGCAAGTTTTCTGCCTTGGATTTTGCTTCGCTGATCACTCGTTTGCCTTCACTTTTTGCTTCGTTTAGATGAAGCTCTTTTCCTTCGACAAGTTCTTCGATTAGGTCTTCAAGCTCCTTTTTATATTTGGAAAGTTTGAAGGAAAGCTTGTCCCGGGTATTCGCACCAGTATCCGGCGCGAAAAGAATGCCTAGGGCAGCACCGACTCCGGCACCGACCATAAAAGCGAGTAGGGTATTTGTACTTTTGCTCATGGTTGTCTTATTTATTGTCTAAAAGTCCTCGGCCACTCTTACGAATTTGACCGCTTTCGGTTAACTCTTTGGCCAAAACATCCAACAGACCATTGACAAATTGCTTGCTTTTGGGCGTGCTGTAGGTTTTGGAAATGTCGATGTACTCGTTGATCGTTACTTTGACGGGGATGCTCGGAAACCGTTTCATTTCGGTCAATGCCATCGACATGATGATCTTATCGGTAAAGGCCAGTCGATCGATATCCCAGTTTTTGGTCTTTTGGGCGATCAAAGCCTTGTTTTCGAGATCATTTTCAATGGTGAAGTTAAAGATATTTTGAAAAAACTCCTTGTCCTCCTCCCAATTGATGGCGATTTCGGGTAAATGACTCTCTTCGGTTTGCTCTGGTTCTGCTGCGTTTTTCAACACTTTGGAAGCTAAAGAGCGTACGATTGATTTGTTTTCAGTCCAGTTGAGGTCTTTTTCGGAGAAGTAATTGAGAATCACCTCATTTTTGAAAATGACCTTTTTCAAAATCCCATCCACTGCTTCAAAATCCTGTTCAAGCGTAGGCTCGGAGATTTTGAGGTACTCTTGGTAAGGCTCGGAAGGCTTGATGTATTCCCTGAACCATTCCCTGATTTCGAGTTCCAAGTCGTCCAGATTGACATTGCTTTTTGCGACTGTCGCCCGATAGAATGGAGACTCTTTCAGGTTTGCCAGGACTTTGTTTTGAGCTAGATTTAGTTCATTGGCGAAGCCGACAGCATTTCCACCCGAAAACTTCTTCTTTTTTTCCATATCCTTTTCGACATGGGCAGCAAAAGCCAGCAGGAGTTCCGTGGCGTAGAGGTAGAGTTGGGGGATGCGCTCGGCCGAGATGACCATGTTGCTGAGCAAAAAGGCCTTATCCTTGTCATTGGCTGCTTTGAATTGCTTCAGGGCAGTGAGGACTACTTGCTTCACTTTAGGTTTGGCCTCAGAAGCGCTGAACACTTGAGTGTTTTCGAGGTTTTGGTCAAACAGCTTGATGGCCTCTTCGGCATCCCGGTTGAGTGCGGCTTTGTCCTGCACTTCCATACTGTTGAGGTCTGGCAGAAAGGACTCCCGTATGAAGTCTTTGGCCAGGTTGAGATTAGATCCTTTGCATTGTTCATAGGCATAGAGGTTCTGAAATGCCTTGACTCTGAGGATTCTTCTGTTTAGCATAATGGTCTTAAAAGAACCGCAAATATAGGGAATTACCAATCGTGAATTAAGAATTGAGCGTTGTGAATTGTTGAATCTCCCGATGATTTGAGCTGGTCTATCTGCTGAATTAGTGAAAATGAGGCAGAAAATATCATAATAAAATAACAATTTGGGTAAGACTTGATAAAGGACCTCATTGAAGACATTTTACATTATTCTAAACGAATTCGAGAGAATTATTTAAAAATAGTTTTATTTTTATTTTTTTCATACATTTTGAAATCATTAACAAAAACTAAATTAATCATGAAGAATCGTAGATTTCGAAAAGTTTCACTTCTTGTCCTTTCTCTTTTTGGAGTAATGGGATTAAATTCGGTCAGTGCAGAGCGCGTTTTTTGGGAAAGTGCAGACAAATGTGTTTATGGATGCTACCAGCCTGGTGGAGATTGTCTGTCAGCTGATCCTTGGGAACAGACGGATTGTTGAATTAAAAGAAAGCTTCCTTCATTTGATCTTAGTAGGGAATTTGCAAGTCAGTGAGGAAGCTTTTGATTTTTACCTGACTTGATGGAAAAATATTCTCATAAAATAGTTTTGGGCGTGATATTTCTTGCGCTGTTATCCTGTAGAGAGGGTAACGAAAATAACTTTAATCAAATAGACTATAATCTTTCCTTTGAGTTTTCTCTGGTGATTCCTGACCATCCCCTTTCTACCAACACGCTACAAGCCAAAATTGTAGATGGTAAGGAATTACTTTTTTGGGGTGATGTGAAAAGATTTGATCGGATATTAGTGTACAATATGGAGGATCAAAAGTGGGAAGATCCGATTCTGTTTGAATTGGAAGGTCCTAATGGAATAGGGAAATTAAATGGGTTCTACATCAAAGACATGGACTCAATTTTTACCGTTGACAGCTTTAGATGGAATATTCATTTATTGGATAGTGGAAAAAAAGTTACTACCTACAGTGTTCGAAACGGTTTGGATCCACTTGAAATAATAACACCCTTTACAACAGAAAATCCAATTAGTGGCGTAACTGAACACAAAGTTGCCTACTTTGGATTCCCCGAGTTATCACCTTTTGAACAGGATTATTATACTAACGGTAGAACGGGTGCATTGATCAGTTTGAAAAATGGACAGATCAAAACAGGAGGCGGGTATCCCGCTCAGTATCACGGCCATCAATGGCCCGGAGTAAATACTGTCTCAGATAGACAAACCGTGATAAAGAATCATGTCGCACATAGTTTTTCGTTAAGTGATACTGTTTTTTTGTACGATTCTGAGTATAGATTAAAAAAGAAAATATTGTTTAATTCATCGAAAAAAAAGATAACCCAAAATTTTGATGGGCAATCAAAAGAAGGGCTCTCCGGAGAAAAATCCTACTTTGAGATGTTGTCGAAAGGATTTTATTCTAGCCTTATTTCTGATGAAAAACGGGGTATTTTATACAGAACAATTTCTTATTCAGATCAAGATCCTTCAATTTTTTCTAACTATTTTGATTACAAACTAACGGCTAAGAGAGATTTGATTATTTACGATTTAGATAAAGACAAACTAGTGGGAGAAATTACCTTTAAGCCTGGAGAATTGGACGAAATCCCAATGATGTTTGTTGGAGAAAAGGGCCTTTATTTAAGTAAAAAACGCACTGACAGAGAAGAAGTCGAGTTTTATTTGCTGAGTTGGTAGACCGGGTTTCGGTATAATTGATTATCCAAGACCGTATTTAGTTGGAAAAAAACCTTCAAGAATTTTGATTCTTGAAGGTTTAATGAAAAAGACCTTTTTCCTAGATTAGAAAGAAAGTTTTACTCGGCCGATCGCCTCGATTCTGGCTTTAGCGGCCTCGATCGCAGCCTGCTGTGCAGGAATATTTTCCTGCTGAGACTTATCCAAAATGCTTAGACAGGTATCGTAGATTTTTTCAGTCTGCGCAAATACCAATTCTTTGTGATAGTCGCCGAAGTATTCTGCGCCTACATTGATCACACCACCGGCATTGATCAAGAAATCCGGTGCGTAGATGATGCCTTTTTCCATCAGGATTTGGCCATGCTTGGCTTCGTCTTTTAGCTGATTGTTGGCTCCACCGGCGATTACCGCGCATTTCAATCGGTCAATGGTCTGATCATTGACGGTGGCTCCCAGGGCACATGGGGCATAGATGTCCATCGGCAAGTCATAGATCACATTGGGATCCACGACTGTAGCGCCGGTTTCTTTGGCGATAGCCTTAAGTTTATCCGCAAAAATGTCGGTGATCATGATTTCTGCGCCTTCCTTAACCAAGTATTCGATTAGGTATTTTCCTACTTGACCTACGCCTTGAACTCCGATTTTTTTACCGGCAAGTGAATCTGTACCAAAAGCCTTTTTAGCTGCGGCTTTCATCCCCATATACACGCCAAAAGCAGTGACAGGAGATGGATCGCCTGCTCCGCCTTTGATCTGAGGAAGACCAGTCACGTGACGAGTTTCCATGGCAATGTATTCCATGTCAGATGTCTTCATATTGACATCTTCGGCTGTCACATAGCGACCGCCTAGGCTTTCGACAAATCGGCCAAATCTTCTCAGGAAGGCCTCATTCTTCATTTTTGGATCCCCGATAATGACCGCTTTACCGCCACCAAGATTAAGTCCGGCAAGGGCGTTTTTGAAGGTCATGCCGCGAGACAGGCGCAATACATCGGTGATGGCTTCCTCTTCCGTCGCATAAGGCCACATGCGGGTGCCCCCTAGCGCAGGACCGAGGGTGGTGTTGTGAATACCGATGAGGGCTTTGAGGCCGGTGGCCTGGTCATGACATACCACGAGCTGCTCGTGATCCATGGTGCTGATCTGCCCGAAGATAGAACCTTCACGCACCGTTTCGGTTGCATTAATCTCTAACATGTGAACTTAGCTTTTTAGAATGTGTTATATTTGGGTGTTTTGAACCCTTCGAAAAAAGGCTGATACAAAATTAAATACTTTTATCAGCCTTCAAAGGAAACGCATCAAGAGTTTCTGTAAGTATTATCCTGATTTTAAATCTTTTATTTGGTGAAGCCGCTCTGGAGATTAAACAAGTATCTATATAAATACAAGGGATTGTTGCTCTTGGGAATAGTATTTACTGTCATCTCAAACATCTTCGTAATTATCCCTGCCCAACTCGTCCGGATTGCGATAGATTATGTGGTGGAGAGTTTCTCTCTTTTTAGACCGCTTTCTAAGGGCGGATTAGGAGATTTTGCAAGGGAAAATTTTCTCGAATTCGTTTTCGTTTTCGGTATTTTGATCTTGGTGATGGCCTTGTTGAGAGGATTTTTCCTTTTTCTCATTCGTCAGACGATCATCATCATGTCCCGTCGAATCGAATATGACATGAAGAATGAGATCTTCGAGAAATATCAGAATCTTCCGCTTTCCTTTTACCGAAAAAACAGCACGGGTGATCTCATGGCAAGGATCTCCGAAGATGTCAGCCGGGTCAGAATGTACCTAGGTCCTGCGATCATGTATGGGCTTAACCTGCTGATCCTGTTTCCATTGGTGATTTTCTATATGATCTCGGTCAATGCCGAGCTCACGCTATATTCCCTTCTTCCCCTTCCTATTCTTTCGCTGAGCATTTACTTTGTCAATAATTTGATCAATGAGCGATCAGAAAAAATCCAGCGATCCCTTTCAGGCCTGAGTACCTTTGTTCAGGAGGCATTTTCGGGGATTCGGGTGCTCAAAGCCTTTGTCAGAGAAGAGGATTCAGCCAGAGAATTTGCTATCGCCAGTGAAGAATACAAAGTCAAGTCCATTGACCTGACCCGAGTAAATGCCTTGTTTTTTCCACTGATTATGGCTTTGGTGGGGATTTCTACCATCATCACAGTTTACGTGGGAGGTATTCAGGTGATTCAGGGTGAAATCGGTTATGGCGTGATCGCCGAGTTCATTTTATATGTCAATATCCTGACTTGGCCGGTCACTTCTTTGGGGTGGGTGACAAGTATTATTCAGCGCGCAGCAGCTTCTCAGGTCCGTATCAATGAATTTTTGGACGAAAAAAATCACATCATTAGCACCGAAAATCTGGAAACCGAGTTTGTCGGTGAAGTGGAGGTGAAAGACCTGAGTTTTGTCTATCCGGATTCTGGAATCAAGGCCTTGGATCAGGTTTCATTTAAGATCAAAGCCGGAGAAACCCTCGGAATCATTGGTACTACCGGTTCTGGGAAATCTACTATTGCCAATCTGCTCATGCGGATGTATGACCCAAGTCAAGGAGCAATCCTGATAGACGGGAAGGATATTCGGGCTTACAACATTTCCAGCCTGAGAAAGCAAATCGGATTTGTGCCGCAGGATGTTTTCCTTTTTTCGGATACCATAGCCAATAATATCGCGTTTGGTCTGGATCAAACCGATAACAAGGATTTGATCGAGAAAGCTGCCAAAGATGCTGACGTCTATCAGAATATCGTCGATTTCCCTAAAGGTTTTGAAACCATGCTTGGAGAGCGGGGAATCACGCTATCCGGTGGACAAAAGCAGCGGGTATCTATTGCCCGGGCGATTGCCAAGGAGCCCAAGATCCTGATTTTGGATGATTGCCTTTCGGCGGTGGACACCAAGACGGAAAATGCGATTTTGACCGCGCTGAAAAAGATCATGGAAAACCGCACCTCCATCATCATTTCCCATCGGGTATCCTCCGCTAAGCTTGCAGACCATATCATTGTGCTGGACGATGGAAAGGTCATCGAGCAGGGCAATCACGAGACTTTGATGGACAAAAAGGGCGTTTATGCCGAACTTTTTGAAAAGCAGACCCAGACTCCTGAAACTCAAGAGAGTTAAATCCTTATCGGATTTCTCCTGATTTTCTTTAACTTAAGGCTCATCCCAAAAATTTTTGATCATGAGCGAAAAGAAAACCACGACCCAAGAAATCGAAGATGTACTCCGCGAGATAGGGGAAAAAATCGAAGAGCTGATCCAAAAAGGGGCTGAAGCTGGTGCGGAAGTTAAGGATGACATCGAGCAGAAAATCGCCGATCTCAAGTCAAAAAAAACCACATTGGAAGAGGAACTTCAAAAAGCAAAAGCACTTTTTGAAAAGGAGTTTGAGGAGAAAAGAAAGGAATTTGAGCCCAGAATTGAAGAGTCCAAGGGCTTTTTTAGGGAAAGCTTGAAACAGCTGGGCTTGGCTTTCAAATCGCTTCTTGGTAAAAAATAGATTGTCCTTAACCAAAAAAACAAAACCCCCGATTAAGTGAATGATCTGAATCGGGGGTTTTGTTTTGCATCAATTTTACTACCGATCTTCAAGAACATTACAGCGGTCGTATGCTGGATCGATATCTATAAAGACGTCTTCTTTGGCTGTCAAAAACCACTTGCTTAGAATCTCGTCTTCTTTCTTTCGAAGGGCCGCAGCTTTCATTTTTTCATAATCATCATTGAGATTAGCTCGATGTGCTGGGTATTTGGCCTGATAGTAAAGTATTCTGACCTTGGTTCCTTCCCGTGGATCTTCAAAACGGATCGGTGGAGTGATGTCTCCAACTTGCATCGTGTCGATGGTAAAGTAAAGCACAGGATCCTCTAGTGTTCTTAACGAAAGACGGTTGGAATTGCTGGCAGGGTCAACGAAAAAGCCACCATTATCGGAGGTATTTCTGTCTTGAGAGTATTCTTTTGCTGCCTTGGCAAAGGTTATTTTTTCCTCTAAAATTTCCTTTCTCAAGCTATCCAAATAGCGCTCAGCTTTTTGGATATCCGCTTCTGTGGCAGAGGGGATTCTCAAAATATGCCTGGTGTTGTAGGTACCCCCGCGAATCTCGAGCAGCTGAATCATATGAAAACCAAACTGAGTTTCCACCGGATCGCTAATTTCTCCCGGTCTGAGTCCAAGGGAAGTCGCTTCATATTCCGGAGCAAGCTCTCCTCTGCGAAAGAATCCTAAATCCCCTCCTTGAGCCCCAGAACCTGGATCTTCGGAATATCGCTTGGCTAGGTCCGCAAAATCTGCTTTTCCGGCTAAAATATCCGCTTTGAATTGCTTAAGCTGGGCTACGATTTGATTTCGGACCTCAGGATTGGCTTCGGGTTTGCGGACGATTTGTCCGACAGTTGCTTCTGAAGTGAAGAGCGGCAGGGAGTCCTTCGGGATGCTGTTGAAAAAAGCCCGTACATCGGCAGGAGAAACAGTCACTCCTTCCACGATTTTTTTCCTCATCCGATCCACAATCATCTGTTCTCGGACCACTTCCTCGATTTCAGACTTGAGTTGGTCGGCCGTTTTGCCATAGAGTTCGACGAGCATTTTTTCATCTCCTCCAAATTGCATCAAGACCTGATTGAACCTGTTATCCACCTGCAGTCCGACTTCAGCCTCGGTGACAGTTACGGAGTCGATTTCGGCCTTGGCCACCATGAGTTTATTGATCAGCAAGCTTTCAAAAATCTGACACCGATCCGGTGCGGGCATACCTTGTTGCGATGCTGCGATGGCTTCGATAAAGGTCTGCTGGACTTCTGATTCCAAGACAATGTTATTGTCAACTTTGGCTACAATCTTATCCAGAACCTGACCGGTGGGCGGAGATTCCTGAGCATGGGCTAGCCCAGCCGCGAGGATCAACAGGGTACTGGTAATGATTCCGTTTAGCAATTTCATAAGTTAATAATAGGCGGCAAAACGCTTAGCCGTTCGGTGATGGGTTAATTATTGAGTGAAAGAAAAGCTTCCTCTTTGATTTTTGGATTGATTTGGACTTTATATTTTTCTTTCAGCCTTTTTAGGAGATTCTGGTCAAGGAAGTCTTGGTAATCACGGATGATTAAGCCTCTGGATTCTTCAAATTTCCTGGCACCTGCAGGTATTTTTTGACCAAGCACTATCAAGTAGTTTTTTCCGTCCAACGTAACATTTTGGAAAGACTGCTCCAAGTTGATCCGGGATAGGATTGGGTGGCTTTCGTATTCAAAAACTCCATTTTCGGTTTGGAAGGCCAAAGGGTATTTCGTCTTGAGTTGACTTTCAAAGTTCTCAATCAAGGTAGGATTGTATCCATTGCCCTGAAGAAAACTAGATGCCTCCTGGAGTTTGGTTGAGTCGAGGACTTGTACCAGGTAAGCCTCAGTCCTGTTTTTCCACTGGTATTGATCTAAGTTTTTGCGATAATGTTCGACTTGACCAAGAGAATCGGTGATTCCCTTTTGCCACACCTCTTGGTTCATTAGGGAAAAGAGCAAAATCCCGTCTCGGTACTCCTTTAAAAGCATTTGGTATTCGCGATTGTTGCTTTCCAAGTCGTTTTCTTCGACTTGTGCCAAGGTATAGGCCACGAATTTATCGTACCAAAGTTCAAATGCACTGCCGCTTCCTCGGGGAGTCACTTCCTGATCAAGTACATAATTCAGAAAGTCTCCTATTGAGAAAGAGCTTCCTTTTACGGTGAATAGAGGTTGAGCAGACCAATTTTTGGCTTGGATCCGATCTCTAAATTCAGTTTTTGTTGCTCCGAGGAGTTCTTTAGAGAGAGCGTTAAGTGATTCCTCATTTTCTTGGAACAAATACCGGGCTTTTTGGATGGCCACCACTTGAGATTGAATCATACCCGATCTGGAGTCTCGAAGAATCCTGGATCGGATATTATCTTCCAAAACCTCAAAAGGCTCAAGAGGACGCTTTCCTTCCAGTCTCAGAATATGATAACCATATTGGGTCTTGAGTGGAGGCGAAACTTCCCCGGTCTCGGTCAGGCTGAATGCAGCCATTTCAAATTCCGGTATCATACTTCCCACTCCAAACCAAGGTAAAAGTCCTCCGTTTTCTTTTGTACCCGGATCTTCTGAATAGTTTTTGACAATCTCTTCCCAAATGGTACTCTCCTTTTGGATCTCGTTGTAAATATCGGATATCTTTCTTCGGGCGTTTAGCTCTTGGGCCTGGTCTTCTGGATCAAATCGGACCAAAATATGGGATACTCTTACCTGACCGGGATTGGGCTGCCGTTCGCGTACTTGAATTATGTGGTATCCAAATGTGGTCAAAACCGGATCAGAAACCTGACCTGATTGAAGGTTGTAAACAGCGTCTTCAAATGGCTGTACCATCTGAAGGCTGGTGAAAAAGCCCAAATCACCTCGATTGGTTTTAGCTGAGGGATCATCCGAGTATTGAAGTGCCAGTTCATTGATATTACCTCCATTTTCGATTTCACTTTTGACTTTGAGTGCCATTCTCAGTACAATCATACTGTCTTCTGCACTGGCATTAGGAGGAAATTGAAATAGAATGTGGCTAGCCCGGATGACTTCCTGCATGCGAGCGTACGTCTTTCGCAGCTCTCCTTCCTCGAGTGAATTTTTGATCAGGAATGGAGCAATGAGTGTTTCCTTAAATGAAGAAAATTCGCGATTAAACTCTTCGGTTTTATCCAAGCCTAATTCTTCTGCTTCTTTAACTTTCAGCTTGTAATTGACAAAAAGTTCTAAGTTTTCTTCAAATTCCTCCCGACTGACACCGGGGGTGCTATTGTCATTGGATTTTCCTTTGGAGAGGAGATAGACTAATTCGTCTTTTTCCACAGGAGTGCCTCCAATGGTCATTAATACCTCCTCAGAAGATTGTGCACTGACTCCAAAAGGCAGAGATACCCAAAGGGCCAAAATAACAATAACAGAGATAGCCGAATCGGATCGGAGATTCATCAAGGGTTCAAGCAATTTAAGTTGCAATGTTACAAAATTAACAGGAATTCAAGGAGTGAGCCTTGTTTGGATAGGTTTTAACCAAAATTAGGAATGGAACCATTTGACCAAACGGCAGGTATTGGTACCTCCTTTGGATTCAAACTGGATTTCGTCCATTATTTTTTTAACCAAAATGATGCCTAATCCACCTTTGCGTTTTTCGGTGAGGACCTTTTGAAGGTCAGGTGTGACATATTCGTTGAGATTGAATGCCTCCCCTTGGTCAGAGATTTCAAATACAACACTGTCCGAAGTGTCTTTGACTTCTAAATGAATAAGGTTATTGGGGTTACACTGATGGGAGTGGATGATCAGGTTGGCGCACACCTCCTCTACCGCCAAAGTGACTTGATGCTTTTGAATATCAGACAGGGCTACGTGCTCCAGAGTTTTCTGGAGAAAGCTTCGCAATTGGGATAATGCGGAGGTTTGGCAGCTGAGGTCTAGGATATGTGTCATGATTACTTTGACAGGGCAGAGGCTTTGTCTGGGAAAATCGGGATTAATTGATCCAGTCCGAGGATCTTGAATACTTCAAATACTTTAGGAGAAAGACCGAATATCTTCATGGTGATTCCTTTATCCATGAAATCTTCCAGGTAGGACATAAAGACTCCAAGTCCGGCAGAAGAGATATATTCTAACTGTGACCCGTCGATCAGGATGTTTTGGGCACCGGAACTTACCAGTTCTGTGATCGCTTCATCCAAACTGACGGAGTTACTGGCATCTACTTCACCCTGCAGTAGTAGGGTGGAATAGGGGTGCTCAATGTATTTTTTGATTGTAAGCATATCCTATTGTTAGCTAGCAGTGTGCTGTGGCTGTGCAAATTTGACTATCATCAACGAATAATCGTCGTCGATCATTCCTCCTCCTCCCACGAATTTGTGAAGGGAATCAATCAAGATGGTTTGGATTTCTTTAGGCGATTTACTGGGATTGTTTTCCACAAGTTTTTTCACTCGGTCAAAACCGAATTGTTCTCCGGTAGGATCCTTTGCTTCCACGATTCCATCGGTGATCAAGACCATGATATCTCCTGATTCGTAGGTGAAGGTTCTCTCCTGAACGTGATTTTCATATTGGTTGTTTCTTAAAATTCCCAAACCCAATCCATCAAATAAAATGTACTCTGCGCTTTTGTCTTTTGCTCGGTAAAGAAGAGTGGGAACATGTCCTGCTCGAGAGTGACAGATTTGTTGCTTGGCGACATTGATGATAAAGATCGAGGCTGTGATGAAGTGATTTCTCTCCAGACATTTACTGAGGGCCGCATTGGACCGTATCATAAACTGTGAAGGACTCAGATCCAATTGGATCAAGCTGTGGAAAATTCCTTTCATCTGTGACATATGGAACGCAGCGGAGGTTCCCTTGCCGGATACGTCGCCAATGATGAGCACGTACCGGTTTTGATCCAGTTGGAAGGTATCATAATAGTCGCCTCCTACCTCATCAGCGGCATTGGAGTAAGCGCAGATATCAAAGCTGTCAGGATGGTCCAGCCGGGCAGGGAGGAGGGCTTTTTGGACTCGCTGGGCGATTTTTAATTCTTCTTGATATCGTTCATTTTGGATAGCTTGATTGAGTAGGCGATGATTTTCTACCGCAATACAAGCCTGACGGGTAAAGGTGCTGATGATGTTGATCATCTCTTTGTTAAATCCGTCCTTCACCTCCTTGCAAAGTACCATGCGGCCGATGGCTACTTTATTGATAACCAAGGGTACTAGCAAGACTGATCGAAATTGTACATGCTCAATTTTGAGTACCAATGGATTTAGGAGTTCGGGCTTTAACTCAGTCGCCCAAGAAGTGGCTGATTTCTGGCTTTTGATCAGTTGGGACAGCTCCTCCTTCAGTTGCTCATCCATGAACCGAAGCTGAATAAATCCAGACCCAGAAAGAGAGTTTTCGGATTCGAGCCATGCACCATCAGCATAGGATGCACTCATGCAGGAGTCCATCAGGATATCAAGTACTTGTTCTTCGTTTTCATCGGGTTGGATGGATTGGCTCAATCGCTGGAGGTTAATAGCCTCTGTAAGCTTTTGCTCAAATACGGAAGAGGTCGGGAGATTGAAAAGCGTGACCAAGAAGCTAAAGAGCGCATAAATAAAGATGAATCCGAAAAGCGCCACCAAAAATAAGTTGTCGGTAAGGTTGACTCTGTACAGCTGATCCCCACCATAACTCAGAAGTTTACGAAACAAATAGGCCGTACTGAGCAAGATGAAAAACAAAAACAGCAAGGATTTCCACTTTTCCTTGAACGTCAGATACGGTATCCACTTCAGGTTGGCAGCTAACCAAATGGAAATGATGGACAAAATCACCAACCCAAAAAGGAAGCTGTAGTCAAATTGGTTTTTGTTGAAAAAGATAAAAAACATCGCCAACAGCATCGCAAACTCAAAAACCTGCCACTGCTTGACCACTTGCTTACTTTTCTGATACAGCATCAAATGCTTCCAAAGCAGCGCTGATGAGATTAAAAAGATACTGATCAACGCAAAATTGACGTGGTAAAAGAAGTTTCTCAAAAATAGCTCACTGCCTAATCGACTGTCGCCCACTAAGAAGTAAAATCCATCTATAAACAGAGCTACAGCCGCCGCAAAAATACCCGTGGAAGCTGCTCTCCAGATCAAATTCAAGAAATCATTCTGACTGTTGGCCTGAATCGAGTAAGTATAGAAGCCATAAATAGTGAAGAAAAAAATGATTTCTAAGATCCAGGTTATTTCTTCGGGGATCCCGGAATCAAGGTCATTGACAATCCCAAACAGTCTCACCAGATCGACAAACAGCAAGGATAGCCATACCAAAATGGATAGCAGTAAGCTGAGTTTACCGATGTGGATCGTGGGCAGTTTGACCATCTGAAATAGTTTACACAAGTATAGTCATTGTGATTTTTTAATAGATCAATTCATCTAGCTGAAGTCAAGGTGCCCAAGTTAAAAAATGTCAACATCACTACTACACCACGATCAATTCGTTCACGACACCTTTACCTATTTTCTCATCGATCAGCACCATTACCTTTGATCGATTCATTTGCAGCTCTTTCTTGATTGGGCCAGAACTGACTTTGACAAAGAGCTTTTTGTCTTTGATATAGACAGACTCTGTACGCGAGGCAATGGTCTGTCCCACCAGTTGAGACCAGGAGGCGATCAGAAGTTTTTCTTGGTATTTATCCTCTAATCGATATGCTTTTAATAGCTCTTTGAAGGCTGCTTCCAGAGGGGCGGCTTCTTTTTTTCTGCTCAATGAGGGGTCTTGGGCCATAGGTCAAATGAAAAGTTCGGCGGCAATGCTGTCAGCCAGCAAAAGTCCAGATGAGCTCAAAGATAAGGTATTGCCGTCCCAATTCAGCCAACCTTTTCCTTTCATCAGTTCGATTTCTTTTGCCTTGGCCTGGATGAGGTCAATTCCCCACTTCTCCAAAATTTCCCCCGGTGCGACTCCCCAGATCGTACGCAGGCCGGTCAAAATCTGCTCATTGACCGATTCTGACGGGTTTAGATCTTCGATGATAAATGGGATTTCGCCGGATTGGATTGCCTTGATGTATTGAGGGTTAGAAGAGGGATTGTAGCCTCGGGATTTGCCGTCGTACGAGTGCGCACTCGGCCCTATCCCCAAGTATGGCAGTCCCTTCCAATAGTTCCTGTTGTGAAGACCAAATTGACCGGGTTTTCCGAAATTGGAAACTTCGTATTGGAGGTAGCCTGCTTGGTCCAGCGCAGCTTGCATCCATTCAAACTGCTCTGCCACAAAGTCATCATCAGCAGGTTCAAATTTCCCTTTTTTGGTCCAGTTTCCCAGTGCAGTTCGAGGCTCCACGGTCAGGGCATAGGCGGAAATATGACCAGGATCCAACTCTAGTGCTTGTTCCAGGTCTTGATGCCATAGGCGATGGTCTGGGTTGGGAAATCCATAAATCAGATCCAAAGTAAACTTTGAAAATCCTGCCTTTCGAGCCTTATGGATAGCTGATTTGGCTTCTTGGGCCGTATGTGCCCGATTGTAGAAACTCAGAATCTGCTCCTGAAAACTCTGAATTCCCAAACTCAGTCGATCCACGCCCAAGGACTTCCAAAGCTGAAGCTTTTTCTCACTTAAATCATCGGGATTGGCCTCTAAGGTCACTTCTTTCCAATCATAAGGGTATAAACGACGAAGTTCAGTGAATAGCTTGGAAAGCTGAGGCTCGGAAAGCAGGGATGGAGTCCCTCCTCCTAGATAGATTGTTTCTATAGAGAATTCCTTCAAATAATCCTGGCGGAGCTCAAGTTCCCGGCAAAGCGAATCTACCATCTCATCCATCTGGGACAGTCGGGTGGAAAAGTGAAAATCACAGTAATGGCAAGCCTGCTTGCAAAATGGAATATGGATGTAAATACCTGCCAATCGAAATCAATTATCTTGCGAATATAACCAATCTTGTTTCCTGTGAAGATTCGCCTGTTGCTCTTGATCTTTGGCTGCTTACTCGGCTCATTTGGAGTCTATGGGCAAAAGGTTGTACAGGTGGAAGTCAATAGTCAGACTAGGGGCCTTGTTCCTTCTAAGCAATGGTTGACCAATTTGGATTCGGCCGAGCACTTGGTGGATCAGATCCTTCAGACCAAACTAAATGAAGGCTATCTGGAAGCCGGCTGGAAGGTGGATTTACAGGGAGACACTTCGTACTACCGGCTTAGCGAAGGCAAGCTTTACAGCTGGTCAAAAATACAGCTAGTGGATGATAGTCTGGGTTTTGACTTGGGTTTCGATGATTCTGTAAATATTCCTTACCCCAAACCCTATCAAGTTCTTGAACAATGGCTTTCACTTCGGGAGAAAAGCGGTTTTCCTTTTGCGCAAGCACAACTTCAAGTTGTGAGTATGACCAACGGGCTGCTTCAAGGACTGATTCAGCTTGATCCTGGTCCTTTTATTACTTGGGACAGTTTGGAGGTGAAGGGGAATACCAAGACTCAACGGAAGTATTTACAGAGGTTTTCAGGCATTACTCCGGGTACTCCTTTTTCTCAGGATCGCTATGAGCAAGCTGTGAAAAAAATCGGGGCCAATACGTATTTCACTTGGGAATCTGAGCCAGAGCTTCAGTTTCGGACTAGACAGGCGGTGCCTGTTTTTTCTCTCAGAGATCGGAGAATCAATGTTTTTGATGGAATTGTAGGTTTCTTGCCCAATGCCAATGAACCGGGCAGACTTTTGGTCACCGGACAGGTTGATCTGAGGCTTTTTCACCTCGGAGGCAAAGGAAGGGAGGCGGGTCTGCAGTGGCAAAAACTCAATCAGCAATCCCAGTCATTAGATGTGCGCTTCAAGGAGCGTTTTCTCCTCGGGTCTCCCTTGGATGTGGAAGTTACTTTTTCACTGTTGAAGCAGGATAGTTCTTTTGTCAACCGGAATTTTGGGATTGATTTTGGGCTGCAAATTACTGAGCGGAATTATTTGACTTTTTTCCACAGGAGACAATCAGGGGACTTGATCACAGTGGATTCCGAGGGGGCAGACTTAGGGGAATTGGTCGATTTTCGCTGGAATCACTACGGAGTCAGGTGGGATTGGTCCGATATAGATCAGCCCGAGAGTCCGCGCCGGGGCAGCCGATTCCAAAGCGAAGTCTCAGTAGGAAACAAGCGCATTATTGAAAACACCGGCATTCCACAGGAGGCCTATGATGAAGTAGATCAATCTAGCCCTCAGATTCAAGCGAAAGTCACGGTGGAAAAAAATCTGTATGTCAAGCCTCGTTATGGGGTTTGGCTTAATTTTTCCGCCGGCCATATCCAAAACCAAAATTTATTTCTCAATGAACTCTTCCGATTGGGAGGTCTGAAGTCCATTCGAGGGTTTTATGAGACCTTCTTTTTTGCTCAGTCTTTCGGATATTTAAATATGGAGCACCGATTGTACTTGGATAGCAGATCCTACCTGATGGTTTTCAGTGATGTCGGGGTTTTGTCAAATCCTTTTTCCAGTCCCCGATTGAATCGTCCTGTTTCATTTGGATCAGGAATTAATTTGGACACTGGCGGAGGATTATTCAGTTTTGTAGTTGCATTGGGGAAGTCCAATGAGCAACCCATGTCATTTTCCTATTCGAGAGTTCATTTTGGATACTTGGCCAGATTTTAGATTATAAGAATACCGATGAAAAGGATTTTCCTGCTTATGCTGGCCTTTTGTGGGCTAAATGCTTTGGCTTTGGGTCAAGTTTTGGAAAATTATGACCAAAAATGGCAGGCATATTCCGGAGGGAATTGGTGGGAAAGGAATGATCAAATTCAAGTAAAAGTCAATGTGAGGGATTTTGAGGAAAGTTTTCTCAAGCTCCAAATTCCATCCAAGTCCACCTTGTTTATCAATGGTAAGCTTTGGGAATATTTCAGATCAGATACCTTGGAATGGATTCCACTTCGTGACATCCAGGCAATAGCTGAATCGGATTCGGCTACATTTATTTTGATCAATCCCGACTTGGGTAATTCCAAAGTAAGTATTCAAAAGGTGATAAGTCCCGGTTTTGAATCTTTGGGGGTAAGCTTGGCGGAGGATGATTCACCTTTTTTGCCACGAACTTCGGCTCAATCTGCAAAGGATTTTTACGTGGTAGCGTTATTGATCAATTTGATTTTTTTCGCATTGTATAAAGTTGCCTACCCCTATCTGCTTGGAGTTTTGGTACAGCCTCTTTCTGTGATCAATGCCGAGGATTTTTCGGATTCAGGCAGTTTACAGAAGTTTTTTTCTCCTGATATTTTATTTTACATGCTCATAGTCAGTATGATTCTTTCTCAAATTGGGGTAACAGTTGTTTACCTTAAATCTGAGTTGGTTTGGGATTGGGTAAATGGAGACTTTGAATCTTTGATGGTTTTGTGGGCCATGGGTATTGTTTTGGTTTTTGTTTTGTCGGTCATCAAGTTTGTGGGGATTAGGATTTCCGGTTTCTTCTTTGATCTGGGTAAAAATGACTTCGCACACTTTTTTTATCTCCTTAGGCTGGTCGTATTCGGTTCATCAGTTATTTTAGTTTTGTTGGCCTTTTTGATAATCAACCGATTCTGGGAGCTGGAAATGGTGCTGGATCAGATGATTTCAGGCTTTTTCTGGTTTTATCTTTTGGGAGTGGTGGGATTGTTCTTCATCATGATGAATAGGTTGAGTTTTAAGAAATACCATTTATTTACTTACCTTTGCATCGCAGAATTGGTGCCTTTTCTAATACTAGCTAAATGGATATCGGTACTGGTAGCATAATGTTTTTGAAAAATATTAAGGAAAACTAGCATGAGTGCAGCTCAAAAAGACCGCTTCAAGCCCGTAAAAAGTATCCTAGTTTCTCAACCTAAGCCTACTGATGTCAACTCTCCTTATGTTCAGTTGGCAGAAAAGTATAAATTGAAAATTGATTTCAGACAATTTATCAAAGTAGAGCCAGTACCGCCCAAAGAGTTTAGAAAGCAGAAGATCGACATTCTAAAGCATACGGCCATCATTTTTACAAGCCGAAATGCAATTGACCATTTTTTTGCGATTTGCAAGGATTTTAAGATAGAGATGCCTGCTGAAATGAAATATTTCTGTATTTCGGATCAAACAGCGCATTACCTTCAGAAATACATCGTCATAAGGAAAAGGAAGCTGTTTGTCGGTCAAAAGACAGCAGAAGATCTTTTTGACTATTTCAAAAAACACAAAAATGAAAAATATCTTTTTCCATGCTCAGATATCAGAAAAGACGATATACCGGGATATATGGAAAAGCACAATATCTCATTTACTGAGGCCATAATATATCATACCGTGGCGGCGGACCTTTCAGATTTAGCCGATGTGAAGTATGATGTTCTGGCTTTCTTTAGTCCATCAGGGATTAAATCTCTCAAATCAAATTTCCCTGATTTTATCCAAGGTAACACCAGAATTGCCGCTTTTGGCCCAACTACTGCCCAAGCTGTAAGAGAAATGGGATTGATCCTGGATATCGAGGCCCCGATGCCAAATGCTCCAAGTATGACGGGGGCATTGGAGCTTTACATTAAAAAAGCCAATAATTTGTAAATCTTAGAATCATTTTCTGTGGTTTTTCAGTTTAAATTTCTACACTGATTAAAATTTGTAAAATGACCATAGGAAAATGACTGTAACCATGCCAAATCGATTTTTTACTAAGCTTGGAAAGTTTCTTTTTCTGTTTTTGCTAGCAGGTACAGCAGCTGGTCAGCAAGACCCGCAGTTTACTCAATACATGTTCAATGGCATGTTTTACAATCCGGCTATGGTGGGTAGAGATGGCGGTTATAGATTTTCGGCTTTGCATCGCTCCCAGTGGTCGGGATATACTACAGCCTCAGGTCAGGGAGGTGCACCTGTGACTCAGCTATTGACTGGAGAGGGGCGGTTGGATTCCAAAAACATCGGATACGGATTTACCCTGATCAATGATAAAATCGGTCCTACCGGTAGTTTTCAGTTTAATCTTCAAGGAAGCTATCACAAAAAAATAGGAAGGTCCACTTTAAGTCTGGGGCTTTCAGGTGGTCTTTTCTCAAGTTCCTTAGACTATGCCGAGATCGTTGTGGTCAATCCCGAATTAGGTTTGCCTGGTGCGGGCAAAGAAAATCAAATGGCTGTTGATTTGGGTATTGGAGCTCTATTCGACAGAGGGAATTATTACGTAGGTATTAGCTCTAAGCACTTAAATCAACCCACTTTCGACTTTGGGGATGGTGCCTATGCCAATCAACTTGAAAATCACAGTTATTTCCTGATGGGCTATCGGATAAGACCGATAGGACAGCTTAGAATTGAACCCAGTTTTCTGATCAAATCGGTGGGGTTTAATAATTTTTCTTATGATGTGAGCGTTATGGCAACACATCAAAACAGAATCAATGGAGGTTTGGCCTTCAGGGGTGAGGAATCCATTTCTGTTATTTTAGGATATAGCTTGTTGAGAGACAATTCCTTGAAGCTTGGGTATGCATTTGATTTGGTGACTGGTGGATTGGAAGCCAAATCCCCTACTTCTCATGAACTCTTGCTAAGATATACCCTGAGTCCGGCTGTGAGAGAGTTGGAGCGAGTTATTCAACGAACACCAAGATTTAGGTTTTAAAAGAATACTCAGAATAAAATTTTGACAAAAAAATCTTTGATACGATTCATTTACAAAAGGGTTTAAAATTGGCAAGTAATTTGCATAATAGGGCTTAATTCTTCTAAATTTCGCCTTAAATAAAGATTTTAGATTGGGTAAAAATTTGAATGATAAAAAAATGTCATTTATGTATAAAAAAATGAAACTCCGCTTATTGCCGATTACTTTGGGACTCGCAGTAGCGACACTTTTACCCGGCTGCGGGCTTTTTAACAAAAAGGGCTCAGCCAGTGATAAAGCGAATAGAAGAGGTGAGGTGACCGGTGTGGCTAAGCGGGCGAGCTGGCAGCAAAACCTTCCTATCGACATGGTCCCGGTAAAAGCTGGTACCTTTTGGATGGGTCAATCAGATGAAGATATCGCCTATACGCAATCTTCAATGAACAAGCAGATCACCATTTCAGAATTTTTTATGGACAAATATGAAGTGTCCAATAATAAATACAGGCAATTTTTGGAAGCAGTGAAAAGCGGAGAATTAGCCACCGGTACTCCTACTACTCTCAAAGATCCTCCCACATTAGATTATGAAGAACTGAGACCGGACACCACAGTTTGGTCTACGAGTTTTTCTTATCATTATGGAGATCCTTTGATGGAATTTTATTTTGATCATCCAGCATTTGACAATTACCCGGTAGTTGGGATTTCTTGGGATCAAGCCCAAAAATATTGTGAGTGGAGAACCTATCACTTGCGCGCCAACGATGAATCTGATTTTGATGTTCCATCTTTCAGACTCCCTTCTGAAGCAGAGTGGGAATATGCAGCAAAAGGCGGAAAGGATGTCGCCAAATACCCTTGGGGAGGTCCATATTTGAAAAATAAGCGAGGATGCTTGATGGCAAACTTCAAACCGGGAAGAGGAAATTATATCGATGATGGTTTTGCTTATACGGCCCCGGTTGATGTATTTGCTCCAAATGGATTTGGCCTGCACAATATGTCAGGTAATGTTGCCGAATGGGTGATGGATGCCTACAAGGCTACAGCAAGTGTTGATACCTGGGATTTGGATCCTGTTTACAATGATCCCAATGAGCCTCGTAAAATCGTTCGTGGCGGAAGCTGGAAAGACATCGCTCATTACCTGGAAACTTCAACAAGAACCTATGAATATCAAGATGTAGCGCAAGCACATATTGGATTCCGAACTGCAATGACCTTCATCGGTAGATCAGGCTCAATGGATGTAAAATCTACCAATAGAACCAGAAGATAATATTAACCACTTAAAAACCTTAATCTCTTAATCTTACAATTACAAAATGGCTAGCAAAGGCAACTTCTTTTATTCCAGCGTAATGCCCAAAATCTACGGAATTGGTGCAGCTGTAGTTATTCTTGGTGCGATGTTTAAAATCCTTGATTGGACAGGTGCTAATCTGATGATCGGGGTCGGATTGACCACTGAGGCGATTATCTTCTTCCTTTCAGCCTTCGAACCTCGGCAGGAAGAAATGGATTGGAGCAAAATCTACCCTGAGCTAGCCGAAGGTGCACCAGCCAAAAAATCCAAAGGTGATGATGTCAGTGCAAAACTTGATGATATGCTTTCCAAAGCTAAAATCGGCCCTGAGTTGATCGAAAGTCTCGGTAAGGGAATGTCAAATCTTGCGACTTCAGCCCAAAAAATGGGTAATCTTGCGGACGCGGCCGTAGCGACTAATGAATATGCCACCAATGTGAAGTCTGCAGCCAAAACACTTGCAGATATGAATGTTTCTTACAGCAAAACTGCAGCGGCTTTGACCGAGATGTCTTCTGCGTCTCAGGATGCAAAAGCTTACCATACACAAATCCAGACAGTCACCAAGAATCTATCTGCTCTAAATGCGGTATATGAAATGGAACTTCAAGATGCGAATAGCCATGTGAAGACATTGAATAAATTCTACAACAGTATGTCCACCGCAATGGCTGGAATTACCGAGGCTGGAAAAGAAACTGAAGCTTTCAAAAATGAATTGGCTAAGCTGAACCAAAACGTAAGCTCGCTCAACAAAATCTATGGCGGAATGCTTTCTGCCATGAAAGGTTAATCTGAACTCTCACATCTAAACGCTAAGAAAATCTAAACAGATGGCAGGAGCAAAAGAGACACCAAGACAACGGATGATCGGGATGATGTACCTCGTATTGACAGCTTTGCTGGCTCTACAGGTGAGTAATCAGATCCTTCAGAAATTCGTCCTGATCAATGATGGTATGGAGCGTACCTCCAGAAACTTCATCAATAAGAACGAATTTGTAGTAAGTAATATCAAAAGCACGATTGAAGAGCAGGGAAATAATCCCCGGGACGTGCCTAAAATCGGTGCTGCTGAAGAGGTCAGAACCAAAACCAAGGAGGTATTTGCCTATTTGGAAGAGCTGAAGCAACAGCTAATTACCCAATCCAATGCAAGAAATGAAGAGGGGGTATTCGTGAATTCTGCGTTGAAAAACACGGAGATTGCAGGTAATATGTTTGTTAATAACGGAAAAGGAGATGAGATGAAAGAAAAACTCAACTCTTATCCGACAGAGATTTCTCAAATCCTTTCTGGGATTGGGCTTACAGATATTGCCTTCAAGCCTATCGCACTTGATGCTAAGGATATCGAGATTTTTGCCAATGATAGCGAGGTTAAAAATAAAACCTTCACCAATCTAAACTTTGTAAAATCTCCTGTAGGTGCGGTGATTGCCCTGCTTTCACAGTTCCAAAATGAAGTTTTGAACATCGAAAGTGAAGCTCTGACTGCAATTACCAACTCCATTGGTTCGTTCTATTTCAAGGCAGATATTCTTGAAGGTAAAATTGCAGCTGTTTCTAATGTGGTTGCAGCGGGTACCAAATTCGAGGCGGATATGTTCATTGCTTCAGCCTCTTCTTCAGCTGCGCCTACTATGACTTTGGACGGCAGAGGCAATGTTCCTGTTGAAAATGGTTTTGGTAAAATTGAATTTACCGTTGCCCCGGCGAGTAGCTATGATGACAAAGGCCTCGCACGACAAGTATTGACAGGAAAGATCGTCACCAATGTAGGTGGAGAAGACCAAGTCATCCCTGTTGAATATGAGTACTTTGTTGCTCAACCAGTGATCAAAGTTTCTTCCGAAGTTGTGCAGCAGCTTTATGCAGATTGTGCTAACGATCTATTGATTGAAGTACCTGCTTTGGGTAATACGTATTCACCTGAATTTAATATCACTAACGGTCAGTCTATAAAAGGAAACCGACCAGGTCAGGTAACTGTAATCCCTGGTGCTTCAGGAAAAGTCACTATCGGAGTTAACAGTGGAGGCAATAAAATCGGAAATGTCGAGTTTGATATTAAGCCAGTTCCAGCACCTACCATTCGTGTGGTCGGTTCTAATGGCGCCGAACTTGATTTGAGCCAGGCACAGCCAGTAAACGTACTCAACGGAATCAAAGTCGTAGCCAAGCCAGAACCAACTTTCGCCAGAACAATGTCTAAGGATTCAAACTTTGAAGTGACCGGCGGTGAATTGATTCTGCTCAGAAGCGAAGTGCCAAGAGCTACTGTACCGATTGGTTCTGGAATGAGATCCTTGCTGGAAAGTGCTCGCCCTGGAGATGATATCGTAGTACGAGTGACCCAGGTGACCCGAACCAACTTCCGAGGCAACAAAATCAACTCGGAGCAAAGAGAAATTATCCGAATTCCGATCAAATAATCGGAACTAGGTCAAATACAAAATATCATGAAAAGATTCATTCAATCCCTCCTTTCAGCTGTCTTAATAGGCCTTGGCGTAAATGCCGAAGCGCAGGTAGCTACAAGTGTAAATCCATCCGGATTTGGAGACAGACAGTTTGCGATGGATACGGTGTATTCCAACAAGCGAATTCGTGAGGATGACAAAATGTATCAAATCTCCGTGTGGAGAAGGATTGATTTGAGAGAAAAGTATAATCTCTCACTTTATGGATCTGGAGATAGTCGCTCCAATGGAATCATCAATAATATCTACAAAGCAGTAGTGGATGAAAACGCGCTTGAAGTTTTCGCTGATGAGCAATTTACCAAGCCACTTTCCATCGCTGAGTTTCAAGAGAATTTCTGGTTGTCAGCAAATGGTGACTCCATCTTCGTGAAGCAATTGTATTATCTTGATTTCAAGGAGGATTTTGTGTTTGATAGACATCATTCAGACCTGGTTTTTGACATCAAGTTTGTGGAATTAGTCATGCCCTCTGTGACCAATGCAAATGCTGGTCAAAAAACAATTGCCTACATTCGTTATAAAGACTTTGTCAATTACTTTAAAAATCACCCTGAAGCGCGTTGGATCAATTTCAAGAATATCTCTAAAAGTTTAACCTATGATGAAGCTTTTGAGTCAAGATTGTTCAGAAGTGTGGTGAGGAAGTTTACCAATTCCGATGATGCTTTGATTGCAGATTTGGTAAAGGCAGATCATCCAAATCCGGATATGCAAGCCTACATCAACTCGTTGGCTTTTGAATACCAACTACTAGAATTTGAAAACTCCCTATGGGAGTGGTAAAATAAAAGGGGCTTAGGCCCCTTTATTTTTTTCTTTCCATTCGATTAGCGCTTTGGCCCTGCTAGTTCCGATTACTTCTGCAAGTTGATCTTCAGACGCCTCCTTGATTTTCTTTACTGACTTGAAATGCTTGAGTAATCGGTCAGCGGTATTTTCGCCGATTCCCGGAATAGCAGTCAGTTGAGTGCCAAAGGCATTTCTGCTCCTTACCTTACGGTGAAAAGTGATCGCAAATCGGTGAGCTTCATCCCGGATGCGCTGAAGTAGCTTCAGACTCTCTGATTTTTTATCAATATGGATCGGATATGAATCACCCGGAAAGTAGATTTCTTCCAATCTTTTTGCAATCCCGATGATCGGCATTTTACCGTATATACCCAATTCCTGAAGTGCTTCTACAGCTGATGACAACTGACCTTTGCCTCCATCGATGACCACCAATTTGGGGAGTGGTTTTTCTTCCTCGAGTAGTCTTTTGTACCTGCGAGTGACGATTTCCTTCATGCTGGCAAAGTCATTGGGTCCCTCCACAGTTTTGATATGGAAGTGTCTATATTCTTTGATTGCAGGCTTTCCTCCGAGGAAGCAGACCATACTCGCTACAGGGCTTGTGCCTTGGATATTGGAGTTGTCAAAGCACTCGATGTGGTCTGGAATCTCTGATAGGCTTAGGTCTTGCTGGAGTTGGCGAATTACCCGGTCTTTCTTGTCCTGATTGAGCCCTTGAAGCAACGCCTTTTCCTTTTTGTAGTACAAGGCGTTTTTGAGAGAAAGGTCGATCAGTTTCTTTTTATCTCCGATTTTTGGGACGGAGATGTTCAGACCTTCGATTGGGTTTTCCAGTTCGATATTGACGAGTACTTCGTCTGCATCGCTTTGAAACTGATCCTGAAGTCGGATTAGGGCGGTAAGCAAAAGTTCTTCTTCACTTTCGTCGAGGCGTTTTTTCAATTCAACGTTTTTGGAAGTGATCATGGCCCCATTTTTTACCCGCATGTAGTTGACAAAGGCATTTTTCTCATCGGATACGATGGTGCAGACGTCGTGATTGGCAATACTTGGGCTGGCAATGAGGGATTTGGCTTGGTATTTTTCCAGCAAATCCAATTTCTCTTTCATCCGCTGGGCTTTTTCGAACTCCAAATTTTCTGCAAAAACCTGCATCTCTTGTTTGAAATAAGATTTTGCGACACCCAGGTTTCCTTTCAAAATATGTTTGGCATGTTCTAAATCTTTGAGGTATGCCACCTCTCGCTGATATCCTACACAAGGTGCCTGACAATTTCCGATATGGTATTCGAGACAAACTTTGTATTTGCCTTCATCGATTTTGTAAGGCGAAAGGTCAAGTTTGCAAGTTCGAATAGTAAATAGTTCCCGAATCAAATCAAGTACATTATTCATTGCCTTGACGGATGCAAAAGGTCCGAAGTAGGTGCCTCGCTTGGGTATCAGCTTTCTTGTAGGAAATATTCTAGGGAAGTTCTCTTTGGTGATCAGTAAATATGGGTAAGTTTTATCGTCCCGAAGTAGGATGTTGTATTTGGGCTGGATTTTTTTGATCAAATTATTCTCCAACAGTAGGGCATCAAGTTCTGAATCCACCAAGGTGATTTCGATTCTCCGGATTTCCTTGACCATCCGACGGGTCTTTAGATTGACTCCGGTGTTTTTGTTGAAATAACTGCTGACTCTTTTTTTGAGGCTTTTTGCTTTGCCGACATAGATCAGCTCATTTTCTTCATTGAAATATTTATAGACTCCCGGGTGGTCAGGGAGGTTCAGGTGTTCTTCCGGATTAAACGAAGAGGATTGCATGAGGTAAAATTAGAAAATTAGCCGGTGTGGTCTGCAGAAACTACTGGTGATGCAAAATATAAGAAGCAAGACACAAGACACAAGACACAAGACTTTAGATTTTGGGAGTAAACAAAAAAGAGGCTGTTTACGCTTTCGCAACAGCCTCTTATTGATTCATTCCAAAAGGGGGTGATTAGAAATCATTTTTCTTGGCATCATAGTCAAAGTCTGCAAATCGCTGACTGTCTTGCTCGTATTTGTCACAATCGATCTCGATACTCAGAGGTCGATCTGGTCTCGGGAATGGCCCTTTGGTATAGCCTAGAGACTTGTCTGCATAGACTTTTTCCATGTATTTGACCCAAATAGGACGTGCAGTACGCCCTCCTTGTCCTTGTATCCAACTTCGAAAGTGAATCGCCCGATCATCACCGCCTACCCATACTCCGGATACAAGATCTTTGCTGATGCCCATGTACCAGCCGTCGGAGGCATTTTGAGTAGTACCTGTTTTACCACCAAGTTCATTGCCTTCTCTAAGTGACCAAGGTACACCCTGACTGGTACCTTCCTCTTCTTCAAATCCACCCCGCAGCATATAAGTCATCAGATAGGCATGTTCTTCACTCATGGCAGGCTTTTTACGCGGTGTAAATTGCTGGATTACATTGCCGTTTTTGTCCTCAATCCGATCGATATAGTAAGGGGTGGTGTGTTCGCCTTTGTTGACAAATGTGCCAAAAGCCCCCACCATCTCAAATACAGATACGTCGTTTACGCCCAAAGCGAGTGAAGGAACCTCCTCCAGATCACTGGTGACCCCCATGCGGCGTGCTGTTTCGATTACGATTTTTGGGCTGAGTTTTTTCATCATGAATGCTGTAACCGAATTGACTGATTTGGCCATAGCTCGCCGGATGGTCATTTTTTCGTAGGAAAATTTCCCGTCAGCATTAGAGGGGCTCCAGGCCGGCTGTCCAGGAATATAGACTTCTACGGGTTGATCGACTACAGAATAGCAGGGACTATAGCCGTTTTCGATCGCGGCAGCATAAACGAATGGCTTGAACGTAGATCCGGGCTGTCTCTTTCCTTGCTTGACATGGTCAAATTTGAAGTACTTATGATCAATTCCGCCCACCCAGGCTTTGATATGGCCGGTGTGCGGGTCCATACTCATGAAGCCAGTCTGAAGGAATTTTTTATAGTAACGAAGCGAGTCCATTGTACTCATCAACGTGTCCCGTTCGCCCTCCCATGAGAAGATCTTCATTTTCTTTTTCTCATTGAGTTTGAGCTCGATTGAGTCAGTATCATTACCGTAGCGCTGCTTCAGTAGTCGGTAAGCTTCTGTACGCCGCACCGCAGTTTCGATAAAATTTGGAATCACCTGCCAGTTTTCGTCGATCCATGGGTCACGGTTTCCCATCTCTTTGTAGAAAGCTTTTTGAAGAGCTGACATGTGTTCTTGTACTGCTTCCTCGGCATAGCGTTGCATTCGGCTGTCGAGGGTAACGTAGATTTTCAGCCCGTCGCCAAACAGATCATAAGCGGAACCGTCTGACTTTAGATTTTCTTTGGTCCACTTGATTAGGTCTGCTTTCACGATTTCGCGGAAGTAAGTTGCAAGACCTTGGTTTTGATTCTGCACTCGATAGTCCAGTTCGATAGGAAGCTTGGTGAGGGAATCATATTCTGTCTGGGAGAGATTGTCATTTCTCACCATTTGAAATAGGACAGTATTTCTTCTTCTCAGTGAGTTTTCGGGGTTGAAAACCGGGCTATAGTAGGTGGGTGCTTTAAAGAGTCCCACCAAGACAGCTGCTTCCTGAAGGTTGAGCTCTGCGGGAGTTTTATTGAAAAAGGTCCGGGCAGCTGTTTTGATTCCATAAGCATTTGACCCAAACTCGGAAGTGTTGAGATAAAGTGTCAGGATTTCATTTTTGGTGTAGGCGCGCTCGAGTTGGGTGGCCACGATCCATTCTTTGGTCTTGATGATGAGCATCCGTAGTCCCGGAATACTGCTCAAAATCCCCTGAGAGGCATCGGTCCGGGTTTTGAATAGGTTTTTGGCGGTCTGCTGACTCAAGGTGGACCCACCTCCGGCATCTTGTCCGAGGAGAATCGATTTTACGAAAACACGGATCATCGCTTGCAGGTCAATTCCCGAATGCTCCTCGAACCGCTCATCTTCAGTAGCAATCAAGGCGTTTACCAGATTAGGCGAAAGCTCGTGATACTCCACCGGACTGCGATTTTCCCTTGCGTAAGTACCAAGAAGAAGTCCATCTGCGGAATAAAGTTCAGAGGCCAGCTCACTGTCGGGGTTTTCCAGGGCCTTGAAGTCAGGCAAGGTTCCGAATAATCCCAAGAAATTGACACTGACCATCCACACGAATAGGATAAAAAGTATTACTCCCCCTCCAAAAGCAATCCAGAGGTATTTTATGGTCTTCCCGGCCCAGGAAGGCAGGGTGGGTTTGGTAATTTTTGACATGATTACTGATAGATGCTTCGGAAGAAAGTGAGGTATTCTTCCAGATTTTTGGATTTGTTGAGCGTTTGGAAGTTTTCGATGGAGATAAAGAAGGAATTCGTCTTTGCCTCCTGACTTAAGCCTTCGGAGCTGAAGTCGGCACTGAACTTCCGATAGTACTCCAGCGCTTTCTCCGAATTGGCAAATGGGCTGATGATGTAAATCGAGGTTTGCTGATTCATATTCATATTGCCTGTGCGAAGTCGGGCATTGGAGAAATTTGTCCCATGGAAATTCTCCAAGTCTCCAAGCAAATTTTTGGCCGCTTCTACTTCAGTGGGGGACAAAGCGATTACAAAAATATGAGTTTGGGCTTCATTTAACTTGTAAGGCGAGTCTAGTGGGATTTTTTCCTCATTTGTATTGGCTTCCGGCTGGGTGATATTTTGTAACGAATCAGACTCGGTAGGTTGTGTCGGTTTCAAAGCTGCCAATTCCTTTTCACTCAAAAGCGGTTTGAGCATGTTTTGGGCCAAACTGACCAATGACTCGTCCTTGGTGTTTTGGATGTAGCTTTCGAGTCGGTTTTTGAATCTATCTCGGCTTTCCAGTTTTCCGGTGACCATGATATCGAGCAGAAGCAGACGCTCCGTATTTCGAGTGAGCGGATACTGCTCCAAGGTCGATTGGATTATTGTCCGGGCCTGCTGATACTGACCCGTGTAGTAGGCGTTGTAAGCTTGTTCGTAATTTTGGGAGGATTCCAGATAGGCCACATTACCTGAGGCTGCATCCGGATTGTTGACAAAAAAGGTATAAGGAGACTCCGGAAACTCCCGATTCAAGCGGCCGACATACTGTTGAAAATTGCCGGCATTTTCCTTTTGACTCAAATAAAGAAGGTAATAAGCCTCTGGCTTCCGGATACTTTCGGGATAGTTTCTGATCAGCGTCTCGAGATTATCGATACTTTGGGGAGTTTCTTTGAGGTCAAAAAAGAGCAATTTTCCTAGCTCAAAATAGGACTCCTCCAGTTCAGAATTCATTTCCTTAAGTTGTGCGGGTTCGTTTGGGATGGAGGCGATCATGCTCTCCAGAGTAGGCAGGTTAGCAAGGACGGACGTACTCGTACTGTCCTCATCGTTTCTGGGTGATGTAGGCGAATTTCCAGGGTTGGTTGTTTGGAAAATGGCCGATCTTCTGCGCCAGTTGTCTTGAAGTGGACGATTGCCCCAAGTCCGTGTAAACTCAATAGCACCCTGTTGAATCACATTTCCGTTGTCAAAATAAAAACTTGATCCAGAGCTTCGGCCGCTAAAAGCTAGTAAGTTGTCAAATAGATTGCTGCTTTTGGGCTTGTTCTGTTCTGCTGCCTCTTTGATCAGTCGCTCTTGTTCTGAGGCGATATAGGCATTGGCCCAGTTTTCCTGCTCTTCTGGACTTAGACCGGCTAGTCGGATGAGGCTGTCGTTTTTTTCTATCCGTTCGACATGAAAAACAAACTGATCCAGTACCTCCTTTTTCTGCTTGATTTCCTGTGCAACTGGATCTTCTTTCTTGATAAATGAAAGCGCACTGTCTAAATAATACTTGGTCGCACGGTAATCTTTGAATTCATTCAGATTGAGTTCGGCAAGTTTTTGATAAATATATCCCTTGAGGCGAGGGTTGGAACCGGGTTCTTTGGCTGCCTGATGGAGTAAATCTATGGAGAGCGGAATATCACCCTGGTTAAATTCAAAAAGCGCTTTTTCATAAATCACCACATCTTTGAGGTCCTTATTTTTAGGATCCTTGTAGAGGTCGTCGTAATAGTTTCGGACGCGTCGGAGGTCTTTGGAGGCGTTCAGTTCAGCGACTTTTTGCGCATAGAGTGTTGCAAAAAAGCTTCGTTCGTAAGGTGGATTTCCGTCTAGAGATTTCTTGTAAAAGTCAAAAGCCAAGGCATCCAGCCCAGCCCGCTGATATTGCTGGGCAAGGATAAAGTGCAGGCGTGAAAGCTCCTTTTTATCCTGGGCATACTCCACTGCCCGATCGAGAGCGCCGATCACGCCATTTTGATCCTGACGAGACTCATAGTAATAAGCCAAGGTTTTGAATAATTCATATCGGTTTTCTTCGCTGATCTCGGTTTCCTTAGAAAGGTAATCGATCGCAAAATTTGCATCCTCGTAGTTTTTCTCATCGATATACAGGCGAAGGAGACTGACCAAGGCTTGGTGTCTGAGATTTTTGTCTTTGGAGGTGGAGTTTACATATTTAAAGGCATTTTTGGCATCATCCCGCTGGGCTTGGAGGTAGTCGATTTTGCCGATCAGGTAGTAGCTGTCATCCACCCATTTGGAAATCCGGTGCCAATCGATGGCCTTGGAAGCAAGCTCTCTGGCGGAGTCAAGTTTGGCTTTGTTTTGCTCAATGGTCGAGGAGTCGGTTGGAATAAAAACAGGCAAAACCTGCGTAAAATCCTCTTTGTAATTGGTTTGGACTTGATTTTCTACCTCCTTGATTTTGTAATCACTGAGGTAGTAGGCATTGAAATGTGAGGTGAGGTTATGAAATGCCCGATTGGTAAAGGTGTTTCGCTCCGAGGAACAGGCCACGAACACCACTATGATTAGCCAAGCTAGGATGAAACGGATTCTCATGCAGGTTGATAAAAATACATGCCAAAATAGGGTTTATTCGTTTACTTACCGAACGAATACCGGGCCGGAATATTCCAGCGAAGGATTTGGGCTTCGTCTTTTTTAAAAAATTAACTTAAAACATGGAAAAATCCTCTAATTCCCCAAGGTCAAAGCAAGATGGTCCACCCACATGGGCTAAGTATGTGGGGCTTTCCTTTCAGTTATTTGCGGTAATCGGGTCAGGCACAGCATTAGGCTGGTGGGTGCAGAGCAAAAGTGCCATGAAGTTTCCTGTTTGGCTATTGGTATTTTGCTTTGCATCGATTGGATTGGCTTTTTACCAATTGTGGAAGTCCATGCAGCGGGATTAAAACCGGATTCTTTTGGGTACTTTTGCGAGGCAAAGTAAAAAATGGCCCTGATGAGTATCCTCAAAAATTTCCATGTTCGGTTTCTTGTGTTTTCGCTGATTGTATTGGCTTTGGTCTTGGTCTTTCAGCAGACTTTACCACAAATTCTCTCTGAAAGCATCTGGACCATTTTTTATTTTATGGTGATTATGTCCTATTTGGTCAGTTTTTTGGCTCTTTGGCTGTATAAAAAATCCCCTGAAAATTTTCTGCAAATCAAGCTTTTGGGGATGGTTATCCGCATTTTAGCCTCCTTGACCTTTATCGCAGTGATCGTATGGCGTGGTGAGGAGAATATTATTCTGTTTATCGCCAATTTCTTTATTCTTTTTTTGTTCTACCTCATTTTTGATATCTACACCTTTATTTCTAACTTGCGCCCGATTTCGAAGTAGCCCTCAAAAATACGAGTTGATGACGCGCAAATTTCTGGTTCTAAGTCTTTTACTTTCAGCATTTTTGCTGAACTTTTCAGTTGCAACTTTTGCGGCTGGTGCTGAGACTGAAGAAGGTAAAGAAGACCCTACGGGATTCATCATGCACCATATCAAGGATTCGCATGAATGGCATTTTTTCAATGTAGGTCATACCCACATCACCCTGCCTTTGCCGGTCATTACGTATTCTTCTGATCGAGGGTTGGAGTTTTACAAGTCCACTGACTTCCAAAATCCAGAGACACATAAGTTTGGCAAGGAGTACGCTCACAACGGTATTTACATTGACGAGCATGAGCATTTGGGTCGAGTAGATGGCAGTTCTATCATGGACTTTTCCCTAACCAAAAACGTGGCGATGATGCTGATCGTGATTGCGTTGGTTCTTTTCATGGTGCTCTCTGCTGCTAATCATTACAAGAAAAATGGTGCTGTAGCCCCTAAAGGTGCGGCTTCCATCATCGAGCCGATTGTGGTATTTGTACGTGACGAAATCGCCGAGAAAGCGATCGGTCCGAAATACATGAAATTCGTTCCCTATCTGTTGACGCTATTTTTCTTCATCTGGATTGGTAACCTGTTAGGTCTTCTTCCGGGTGCTGCCAACTTGACTGGCAATATTGCAGTGACCTTCACTTTGGCGATGTTGACCTTTATCATTGTCAATGTCAATGGAAATAAGGACTATTGGAAGCACGTATTTGCTACTCCGGGAGTGCCGGTGGCCTTGCTGCCCATCATTGTGGTGGTAGAATTCATCGGTTTGTTCACCAAGCCTTTTGCCTTGATGGTCCGTCTCTTTGTGGCGATCACAGCGGGACACATTGTGATTTTGGCCTTCATTGCCTTGGTATTCATTTTCGAATCTTACGCGATCGGGGTGGTATCCACCCTGATGGTGACCTTTATCAATATGATCGAATTGTTGGTAGCCACGATTCAGGCTTATGTATTTACGCTGTTTACAGCGATGTATATCGGCGGGGCAGTGGCTGAGCATCATCATGACGATCACCATTAATTAAAAATTTCTTTGTTCAATTTATAAATCTAACGTTTATGTTAACTTCTATCTTGTTGTCTGCTGGATTGGCTCTTATGGGTGCTGGTATCGGTGCAGGAATTGTTGCGATTGGCGCAGGTCTTGGTATCGGTCGTATCGGTGGCCAGGCAATGGAATCTATTGCCCGTCAGCCAGAGGCTGCTGGTAAGGTTCAAACTGCCATGTTGATCATCGCGGCTTTGATCGAGGTAGTTTCCCTGTTTGCAGTAGTAGTATGTCTACTTATTGCATTGAACGCAGGTGGACTTACCTTCTAAGAACAAATGAACGGGGATTGGCGATAGGCCAATCCCTTCCTTTTGAACAAAAACGAAATTAATCCTCCCTACCATGGATCTGATTATACCTAGTGCCGGTCTGATATTCTGGCAGCTTTTCGGCTTCTTAGCCCTCTTGTTTATCCTGATCAAGTTTGCCTGGAATCCTATGTTGGCCGCTTTGGCAGAGCGTGAAGCTAGCATCGACGGTGCCTTAAAAGCTGCCGAGCAAGCTCGAAATGAAATGGCAAACCTAAAGGCAGAAAATGAAAAACTGCTTCAGGAAGCCCGATTGGAGAGAGATACGATCTTGAGAAAAGCCCAGGAAGCTTCTGCCAAAATGATCGAGGAAGCCAAAACTGAAGCTGGAAAGCAAGGTGCCCTGATGATCGAGAATGCGAAAGCAGTAATCGAAACTGAGAAAAAGGCAGCTTTGGCTGAGGTCAAAACTCAAGTGGCTATGCTCACCTTGGAAGTAACAGAGAAATTGATCAGAAAGAATCTGTCCGACGACAAAGCACAGTCTGCTTTGGTGGACGAATTTATCAAAGACCTTAAGCTTAACTAATCTCCTCCATGTCAAACCATAGAGTAGCATCCCGATATGCCAAATCTATCTTGGATCTGTCCATAGAGAAAGGACTACTGGAGGAGGTATTTGAGGATTTCAATAACTTGGCTGCGATGGCCAAAGCAAATAGGGAGTTGGGTCTTGCCCTCAACAATCCGGTCTTGACTTCCGACAAAAAGCTAAAAGTCCTTAAGGCGCTTTTTGCTAAAAAATCAAGCGCACTGACAATTCCGTTTTTTGAAAATGTCTCCCGCAAAAATAGAGAAAACATCCTGATCGATATTGCTAAGGAGTTTGTCGCGCAATACAACCTATACAAATCTATTCAGGTGGCTGAAGTGACTACCACTACTCCATTGACAGGTACCCAGCGTACTCAATTGGTAGAAGTAGTCAAGCAAATCAGTGGTCTGAAGACGGTACAGCTAGTAGAAAAAATCAATGCGGACCTGATCGGGGGATTTGTCCTCAAAGTGAATGACCGTCAGCTTGACGAATCCATCAGCAGCAAGCTGAAAGCGCTACGCGTAGAGTTTTCAAAAAATCATTACGAAAAACAGTTTTAACGAATATATCTAATCGTATCATATCATGGCAGAAGTAAGACCTGATGAAGTTTCGGCCATCTTGAGAGAACAACTCTCCGGTGCCAGAACCGAAGCCGAACTAGAAGAAGTGGGCACGGTCCTCCAAGTGGGTGACGGTGTAGCCCGTATCTATGGACTTTCCAAGGCTCAGGCTGGTGAATTGCTGGAGTTTGACAATGGTCTTAGAGCAATGGTGCTTAACCTCGAAGAGGACAATGTAGGTGCCGTACTTTTTGGCGACTCTAAGCAAGTGAAAGAAGGAGATACCGTAAAAAGAACCAAGAAAATTGCTTCTATCCTGGCAGGCGAAGGCATGCTTGGCCGTGTAGTGGATACCTTGGGTAATCCGATCGACGGCAAAGGACCAATTACTGGTGACTTGTATGAAATGCCTTTGGAGCGTAAAGCACCGGGGGTAATCTACCGTCAGCCAGTAACCGAACCGCTTCAGACCGGTATCAAGTCTATCGATGCGATGATTCCAATCGGTCGTGGTCAGCGGGAATTGGTCATCGGTGACCGTCAGACAGGTAAGACTGCTGTGGTAATCGATACCATTTTGAACCAAAAAGAATTCTACGACAGAGGCGAGCCTGTATTCTGTATTTACGTTGCTGTAGGTCAGAAGGCCTCTACTGTGGCAGGTGTGGTAGCTGCTTTGGAAAAAGGCGGTGCCCTTCCTTACACGGTGATTGTTTCTGCTGCTGCAGCTGACCCTGCACCGATGCAGTTCTTTGCCCCATTTACCGGTGCTGCGATCGGTGAATTCTTCCGAGATACCGGACGTCCTGCCTTGGTGGTTTATGATGACCTTTCTAAGCAGGCGGTTGCTTACCGTGAAGTGTCTTTGCTGTTGAGAAGACCTCCGGGACGTGAAGCTTATCCGGGTGACGTGTTTTACTTGCACTCAAGATTGCTTGAAAGAGCTGCGAAAATCAACAAGTCTGACGCCATCGCGCAGCAGATGAACGATCTTCCGGATTCTATCCGTCCGTTGGTGAAAGGTGGTGGTTCTTTGACCGCTCTTCCGATCATCGAAACTCAGGCCGGTGACGTTTCTGCCTATATCCCGACCAACGTAATCTCCATTACCGACGGTCAGATCTTCTTGGAGACCAACCTATTCAACTCCGGTATCCGTCCTGCGATCAACGTAGGTATCTCGGTATCCCGAGTAGGTGGTAACGCGCAGATCAAATCCATGAAAAAAGTAGCGGGTACCTTGAAGTTGGATCAGGCGCAGTTCCGTGAATTGGAAGCTTTTGCGAAGTTCGGTTCTGACCTTGATGCTTCTACTAAGCGTACTATCGAAAGAGGTCGTCGTAACCAGGAAATCCTGAAGCAGCCTCAGTACTCTCCGGTATCGGTCGCGCATCAGGTAGCGATCATCTATGCTTCTACCAGAGGCTTGATGGACAGCGTTCCAGTAGAAAAGGCAAGAGCGTTCGAGAAAGAATTCTACACGCTATTGGACGCCTCTTACCCTGAGGCTTTGCAATTGATCCTCAAAGGTGACATCGATGGTGCAGGTAAGATTTTGGCTACTGCCGCTGCAGAACTCGCTCCTAAATACGCTAAGTAATTTGATTTCATTCCCCATCGGGCTTCGGTCCGATGGGGTCATTATACCAGACAAAGCATTCGCTGATGGCTAATCTTAAGGAAGTAAAGCAAAGGATCAACTCGGTAATCTCCACACAGCAGATTACGAAAGCCATGAAAATGGTTTCCGCTGCCAAGTTGAGAAGGGCACAGGACAAGATCGTACAGATGCGTCCGTATTCCCAAAAGTTGACCACCATTCTCAACAATGTCTCTGCGGCTAGTGAAGGCGCTGCGGACATCGTCTATGCGCAAAAGCGTGAAGGTAAAAAGGTCCTTTTGGTACCGGTGACTTCAGACAAAGGGCTTTGCGGTGCTTTCAATACCAATATTATCAAGGCTACCAATGCTGCCATCAAAGAGCAGTTTGCCGGAGCCGAGATCACCATTCTTCCTTTGGGCAAGAAGTCTTACGAGTACTTCAAGAAGTCTTCGTACACCGTGATCGATGCGTACTATGGAGTATTTCACAGCTTGTCTTTTGATTTTGTAAAGGAGGCTGCAGAGTTTGCCATGAACGGATTTGTATCCGGGGAGTATGATCAGGTGTTTTTGATCTTCAACGAGTTCAAAAACGTCGCTACGCAGATTGTGCGCACTGAGCAGTTTTTGCCGATGGCACCACAGGAGTCCAAGGAAGTGAAAGCGACCGAAGCCGATTACATTCTCGAGCCATCCCGTGCCTACATCATCGAAGAGTTGGTGCCTACGTCTTTGAAGATTCAGTTTTACAAGGCTGTCTTGGAAAGCAATGCTTCCGAGCATGGTGCACGAATGACTGCCATGGATAAGGCTACTGAAAACGCCGGGGAATTGCTGAAGGAATTGAAATTGATGTACAACCGTACCCGTCAGGCGGCCATCACCAACGAGATCCTCGAGATCGTAGCCGGTGCCAATGCCCTTGCCGGTAAGTAACCAACAATAGATCCCAAATCAGGACCACAGCTCGAAAGGGTTGTGGTTTTTTTGTTTTTAAATCTTCCCACAGATTGACACAGAAAAAAACACAGATTATCACAGATTTCTTAAAATCGTATTTGACCTTTTATGCTTCAGCTGTTTCATGGCCGGATCGCTTTTGCTATCTTAGTTCATAAGCTTTTAGAAAATGAACAAAGAGATTTTTTCTAATATCAGTAAGATCATCGAGCGGGATAGTAAATCCACGACTTACAAATTCGCCTTGTTAAGAGGTACCATTGATCTTATTCAAGAAAACAGTCCGTTTATTGAATTCAAAGGTGATCGAGTTCATTTCCCCATGGGATTATTGATTGAGAAATGGATGATCTATTACTACCCGATTTTTGATTCCATTCACAGAATCCCTCAAATCAATGGTAAATCCAATCTTTCGTTTGAAAAACAGCTTTCCGATGTAGTTTCCTTTTATCAGAATAAAGGTGGATTGTCGGCTTTTTATGCTGATTTGAAGCGTAATGGAGTTAGTGAAGCATTGACTCCCACGGTAATTAGTTTGGCAAATCAGCTGAATGCTACGATCCGAAGAATGCCGATGTACTACATAGGAAGATCTATTTCTTCCGATTATCATTCCATCTTCAAGCCTGAGTTAAATCGAAAATCATTTTCGATAAAAGAACTTGACAGTAATTATTTGGTGATGAATTACGGTACATTTTCAATTCCAAAGGCGTACTATGAGGCATTTGAGATTTTAGGCAGCTTCATCAGCGGTCAGGATTCCATTTTTTTGAAATGGGCTGAATTTTCAAGGAATGCGTCTGGTAAGGAACTTCCATACGAGACCATCGTGGGAAAACTTTTGGAGTCACCTGTCACGGAACGTGATTCTGAAGTGTCAAAAGGTCTTTTTGACTCACTCTTAAAAGATTTGGGTGAAACAGAATGTGTTTGGACAAATGAAAGAACTGAAAAAATACAAGTAGATCATATTGTTCCATTTGCCATTTGGAAAAATAACGACCTATGGAATTTGCTTCCTGCCGTTCCCAAAATCAATAACAACAAACGAGACAAAATTCCTACTCCGAAACTGATTGAGAGACAAAAAGAGATAATTCTTCATTATTGGGAACTTTTGGATAAGAGCTTTGAAACCCGTTTCCAAAAGGAAATCAAAATCAGATTGTTAGGAAATGCTGATAGTTCCAATTGGAGAGAATTGGCAATTGACCAGTTGAAGGAATCGTGCCATTTTTTGATTGAAAAAAGAGGATTTGACCCATGGGAGCCTTAAATCAATTTTCCCACCTCACCGCCAAGGAGCGGGATTCGCTTTCTTTTCCTGCCCGAATTGTAAAGGAAAGAGGGCTATTGGTTGGCGATGTTTTAGATTTTGGTTGTGGATTTGGAAAGGATGTTGAAATCTTAGGTAGTCAAAGAATCAAGATTCAAGGCTACGATAAGCACTATTTTCCCAATTTTCCCGAGCAAAAGTTCGATACCATTAGTTGTTTTTATGTACTGAATGTGCTCCTTCCTGAGGAGCAAGCATTAGTCTTGATGGAAATATCCGCCCTACTCAAGCCCTCTGGCAAGGCCTATTTTGCAGTCAGAAGAGATCTAGTTTATGAAGGATTCCGAACGCATAAAATCCATCAAAAACCGACTTTTCAAACCAATGTCGTTTTGCCTTTTCAGTCCATTTTCAAGAACGACAATTGTGAAATCTATGAATACCAACATTACAATCAGATCAAGAAGAATGAATCAGGTTGTCCATTTTGCAATCCAACCTCTGAAGCGGAATTGATATTGGAATCGGCTCAAGCTTATTCCATTTTAGATAAATTTCCAGTGAACTCCGGCCATGCTTTGATCATTCCCAAAAGGCATGTGGCAGACTACTTTGAGCTAAGTTTCAAGGAGCAATCATCCTGCATGTTTATGCTCAATGAAGTGAAAAAGGAAATCCAAAAGCGCTTCAATCCTGATGGGTTTAATATTGGAATAAACATCGGAGAAAAAGCCGGACAGACCGTTTCTCACGTCCATATTCATTTGATTCCACGATATACTGGTGATGTGGACGATCCTAAAGGAGGAGTGAGGGGAGTGATTCCGGAGAGGAAGTTGTATTGAAAGAAAAGAGTCTAGAAAAACTACATGGACTAAGTCTGAACGTGAAAAAGTAGCACTTCTCAGCAAGCTTGTTGGAAAGTAATCCCACTTCTTTAAAATAAGGTTATACTCAGTATTACAGATATTTATAGACTTAATAATTCTGAAAATAAATTCGTTGTCAAGCCTGTTTTGCCCAACCTTCCCTGTGAATTTTTTCGTTGAATCCAGCAAATCAACTGCTGAATGCTATGAGAAAGTTCATGTTTTTGCTGGCTGTGGCCTGTATCGGATTGACCTCTTGTGCCGTCGTGCGACAAGGGGAAGTGGGTGTCAAACGAAAGTACGGAAGACTTAACCCAGGTGTCATCGAGGGCGGAATGGTTTCTTTCAACCCTTTTACCACGACGGTACTCAAAGTCCCCATTCGCACTAGGAATCAGGAAGTCAGGCTAAGTCTCCCAAGTAAAGAAGGGCTGACCATCGAATCCGAAATCTCCATTTTGTACAGCATTGATAAGAATAAGGTGCCCTTTATCCTCGAGGATATTGGCCTCAACTACGAGTCGGTCTTGATTATGAATGTGTTCCGGTCTGCCGCCGCCGATATCAGTGCCCAATACATGGCCAAAGACATGCACTCCGGCATGCGTAGTCAGATCGAAAGTCAGATTTTGGCACGCATGGATGAATCGCTGAAGCAGCGTGGATTTATCATCGAGCGGGTTCTGATGAAAAGCATCAAACTCCCTGAAGAACTCAGCCGTGCCATCGAGCGCAAGCTTGCCGCCGAACAGGAAGCCCAACAGATGGAGTATGTGCTCGATCGGGAGCGAAAGGAAGCCGAACGCCGGAAAATCGAAGCGGAAGGTACCCGGGAAGCGCAGAAAATCCTGGCCGAAGGCCTAGTCCGTGAAATCATCGAACTGCGTAGCATTGAGGCTTTCCGTGAACTTGCCAAGTCTCCCAATACCAAAATCATCATCACCGACGGAAAGACACCCTATTTGATTAATTCTCAAAAGGACTGAGTGGATTAATGGGAATTGGCGCTATGCTTCAATACGTCCCCTGAATCCAACGTTCGAAAAAGACATCATATACTTGGTAATAGGGATTGCCTTCTGCATCGTATTCCTTGTAGATCAGTTCTTTTTCCAACAGCGAGTGCAGGGATTTGAGTACTGTAGCGCCGCTTCCAAGCTGATAGGTACCGATAAAGTCCTTGGAGGTTGGGGCAAAGACGCTACCGCTTTTGGCTATAGCCACCGCGAGTTTCCATTGCTGTGTACTCAGCAGGGTGCGGTAATGGAGGAAGAAGGTTTCGCTTTCCTTCAGGATTTGTTGGGCACAAGTCTGCCAATCCTCTGCCGCGTACTCCGTCATGGGCAATTGATACAGACGATTGCATAATAGCTGTACGTAGTAGGTGTGACACTTGGTCCACTCGAGGATTTGCTCGGCAAGCAGTGCACTTAGTTTTTTTCCATGCTTGGCAAACTGACTCACGATAAATTTCCGGTACTCCGAAACGTCTATTTTACCCAATTGGATGGGGCTGGCACTTCGGTAAAACGGTCGGGAAGGATTGGAAAAAAGTTCGTTGAGAATGGATTGTTGACTTCCTGAAAATAGAAAGAACACGTTTTGTACCTGTTGGATGGCTGCACGAAGCCAAGCATCGGTGTTTTTTTCAGGATAGGCGTGGATTTGTTGAAACTCGTCGATAGCGATGACGACCGGGTTTTCCAGTTGGGAGAGGAAGGTCAGGATATCAATCACCGGGCGTTCGGCTTGTGCGATTTGAAAACTCACCTGAGGAATGCCGCTAAGCTGATCGAAGGAGATGATAGGACGAAGTGTTTTCACAAATTCCCAAACCCGTTTGCCTATCTTTTCTTTTTCAGAAAAGTGCTGAAGGAGGGCCGTACCGATGGCGTTGAGGAGTTGCTGTTCATTTTCGGTTGCCAGGATATCGAGGTAGACAAATTCCCAATGGCCTGGTAAGTGATGCCTCACATGCTGAATCAAGGCCGTTTTGCCAAGCCTTCTGATTCCCATCAGCAGGCATGACTGCCCGTTTTGGAGGAATTGTGTGATCTGTTGTGTTTCCTTTTCCCGGTCGCAAAAATAAGCAGGGCCATAGTATCCCGAGGTGGGAAAGGGATTCAGTGGTTTTTTGTAACGCATGGCCAAGTCTTCACTTTTGGGATCACTCAAAAGTAATTTACCAAAAGTAATTTACCAAAAGTTAATTAAGGGAAGAGTTTCAAACCAGGCAGGTCTCGAAGACCTGCCTGGTTTTTAGTTTTCGCTTATTACAACCTAATCCTTCTCGCCACCACAGCAGCCATAATGCTGAGGCCTTCGGTGTTGGGATGGACACCGTCCGGTAGGAGTTCGGGTTTGTCCATCAGTGGGGTGTAGAGGTCGATCATTTCCGATCCGGATTTTTGGATGATTTCCATCAGCATGAGGCGCTGTTCGTTGTTCATCACTTCGGGATTGATGCCAAAGTTGACCCGGGTGACCGGCACAGGCATGACCACATAGACTTTGCCATCCTTGGGCATGTGGGCCCGAAATTCTGCGATCAGATCGAGGTAGTCTTTCACAAAATCAGCTTTGTGGGCCCAGTTTTGGGGTTTGGAGTCGTTGGTGCCAAGCTTGATGACGACCACATCGGGTTGAAAGTCTTTTACTTGTTGGAATTGGGGTTCGTTCCAGTAGGGATAGTCTCCTTTTTTGAGAAGGGTACGACCGCTGACGCCGAAGTTTTTGACCTCGTAGGATTCCCCGAGCAAAGTGGCTACCTGAAGAGGGTAGGAATCGGGATTGTCCCGGCCGGGTCCTTGGGTGATGCTGTTGCCGACGAAGGCGACTTTGATGGGGCTTTGGGAAAAAGCCGAGATGCTGGTGAAAAGTGCCAGGAATAGGAGTGAGCGTGTACGCATGGTTTTTTGGGGTTTAGCGTGCTGAATTTGGGGAATTTTTGGGACTAAGACTAACCGCTCAAATATTTAACCACGAAGTACACGAAGGGAAAAGGAGAGGGCTCGAAGGATTCTTTTTTCACCGCGGAGAGGGCGCAAAGGAATTTTTTACCACGGAGATCACAAAGGAAAAAGGGAACTAGGATAAGGCATTTTTGAGAACTTAAGCTTTTTAAGTTTCTACAGACCATTTTCAAGAGCGCAAAGGAAAAGCTTACGCTTTTTTGATTCACCGCAGAGGCGCAGCGGGCGCTGAGATTTTTTTCCACGGACTCAAAGGTAGAGGGTGTTTCAAAATTGGTCATTAATAGAACTTCAGTCCTTCACTATTTTATTGGTGTATTCAAGGTCATTGAGAAAAGCTTGCGCTTTTTTGATTCACCGTAGGACGCAGAGGAATTTTTAACCAAAGTGACCTCGGAGGAAAAAAAGTGATTTTGTAAGTAGCCACAGATGCGCAGATGAATCTTTTAAATCTGTGCATCTGTGGCTTTATCTTATTCCTTTTTAAAAATCCCGTGTAATTTCGGCCATGTCTTTTTTCCAAAAGCTGATAAAATACATTTCTTGGCTTGCGTTTGACGTCATGGTCGGGGCGATGGCGGGGATGTATTTCTTCATGGACCTTTTTCATTCACGTTTGCAGTGGCCGGCTTTTGTCTTGCTTGGATTGGCGGTATGGAGTATTTATACGCTTGACCACCTGATAGATGTCAGGAAGATTCAAACGGGATTGTCGCCCCGCCGGGATTTTCACTTGAAGTTTCAAAAAACACTTTGGGTACTTTTGGGAATTGCCGTTTTATTGGGTTTGGTCGGGGCGTTCTATTGGTTTGGATGGGGAAAAGAACTCCAACTGACCTTGATTCTCGCCCTTCTGATTTTGGGTAGTCGGGTGATGATCCGAAAAATTGGTCCCGGATGGATGAAGGAGTTTTCGATCGCGGTATTCTACGTAGTAGGCATTGTTTGGCTGCCCATCCTGAGGGCTGAGGCCGTCGATGTGACTTGGAGTTCCCTGCTTTTTTTGCCAGGATATATCCTGTTGGCATTTTTGAATCTGCTGATGCTATCCTTTTTGGATAGGGATGAGGATGCGAAATCGGGCTTTTTTTCCGTGGCAAGTACACTTCCCACCCAGAAAATCATCCAACTCATCCGCCAACTCGCCTTTGGGTTGATTTTCCTTTCTATGGCAGGTTTTATTTTTCTGCCCTCATTTCATCGCCCGTTTGCTTGTATGGTATTGCTGATGGCTTTGGTACATTATGTGAGCTTTTTCCAACTTGGCTTATCCATCAATCAGAAAAGGCAGCGGATGGAACTCGCATTTTCGATTCCTTGGCTCCTAGTACTGCTCTGAACCACTTTTTTGCACAGCTCGAGGATCAAATCTCACAAAAATCGCCAGCCAAATCGAGCGACTCAGCCGATAGGTAAGCGGAAGTGCCAAAATGACCACAGCTGTAAGTAATCCGAGTAGCATGGTGAGCGTATAGTCCGGATACAAAATCGTCAAACCCACCCAAGCTGCGATAAAAAGCGCGGTATTGATCGCATAGCTGACAAACATCGCCCCAAAATAAAATCCGGGTTCGGGCTCGAAGGACTGTGCACAATGTGGGCAGTGGGTATGCATCTTAAATAGGCTTCCCGGCCGCAATAGACTTCCATTTTGGAACAGGTTTCCTTTGCGGCAGCGAGGACATTGAAAGGTGAGGATACTTTTAAGCATGGGGTCTAGTTACCGGCTTTGGTGATGATTTGGCGGATGAGTTGGTCGAAGTAGTAACCGTTTCCGGGGCCAAACCAGTTCATTTCCCGGACCTCATGATAGTGTTCATCGTAGAGTTCATCCGGATTGATGTATCCGATATAACTTCCATTGAAAACGGTCACAATCAGCTTTAATCCTTGGCTTTGGGCTAGTTGCTCCCATTCCTCATAAAAAACACCGGATAATTCCCCGCTGCTGGAGATCATCAGAACGTTCCCGATTTGGGTGATGTCAAGGTAGGCCGGCATTTTTCCAATGAGTTGATGGAAAACCCAAGGGCGAATTCTCAAATCATCCGAAATGCGAAGGTGAGGCTCGCGAAGGCCTATGTCCAATCGGGAATGGCTGACTTTGGGAAGCTTGTTGGAAGCAAAATTGCTCATGCGCAGCCAAATGACTGAGTCTAGACTGGAAGCATATTCCTGCACCTTTTCCGGCGTATTTCCCTTAGCCATGGGACGATGGCTTCCCACTGTTCCTGCTGCATAGAGCGCAAAATCGTAGTCCCGGTTTTCAAGGTTTTGGGTGAGTAATTTGGGATAATCACCGGACAGCCCCATGAATTTGGAACTGAGACAGGTGGCGTGTGCAGAATAGGTGAAAAAGAGCGCCTTTTTCCCATCCTTTCGGGAGAAAATCAGCTGCCTGACAAAAGGGTCGTAAGGGCCATCTTTGATGAAGCGGTTGGATACATGATCAGGTGCATTGGTTTTCCGAAAGGAAATTGACACGGTATCCTGCGTAGCAATCGCCTGCTTGAGGGCGCTGACACTTTGGTTGACCAGCAAATCAACCACCTGCGCATCATATCCTCCAAAAGCCAAATCCCCCAAAAATCCGGGCATGTACCCGCCCATTCCGGAATGGGTGTGAGTAGCAGTAAAGATCAATTGATCGAGTTTAAGTCCCGATTTTTTTACGCCTTCTCTTACCTGACCTGCCAAAAACGGATGTACGATCAGCAGTTCGAAATTGAGCCAGGCCAATTGGGTTTTTCCATTGCTTAAGGTCAGGGCCTTGACCAAACTGGAATCTTGGACGAACTCATAAGGGCCTCGAGGGGCATAGCCTACAAGTTCTGCAGGTTGTTCAGGGGTTACATTTTCTTTGGCCCAACCGGCAAGCCATGCTTCCCCATTAGAACTCACCCAGCGACTTGTGTCCAGTCTGTTAAAAGTTTCCTGAAAAAATTCCTGCTCCTGAATCGGCCTTCGGTCCACCTTCGTGATCGTCGCCACAGCGATCAAGAGAAGCACTCCAAGAAAGTAGGCGAGGAATTTTAAGATACGAGACAAGGGAATTACGATTTACGATGCTTCGACTTCGCTCAGCACAAGTTTACGACACTTAATATTATCGAGGAAATCAACTCCACCCTTGAAAAACGAACTCCGAACCTCGAACTCTGAACTCCGAACAGGTCAGTACTCAAATGTACCGTGAGGGCTCTGGATCGTGACTTTTTTGCCTTCATGAGGTTCCACTCTGCCGATGATTTGAGCTTCGACTCCGTATGACTCGGCGATATCGATGATTTCTTCGGCATAGCGCTCGTCCAGGTACACTTCCATGCGATGCCCCATGTTGAAGACCTTATACATTTCTTTCCAGTCGGTACCGCTTTCTTCCTGAATGATTCGGAACAAGGGCGGAGTCTCAAACAGGTTGTCTTTGATCACATGAACATTGTCCACGAAGTGCAGCACCTTGGTCTGCGCACCTCCTGAACAGTGAACCAAACCATGGATATTCGGACGCATATAGTTCAGCACGTCAACCATGATGGGGGCGTAGGTTCGGGTAGGCGAAAGGACCAATTTGCCCATGTTCACCGGTGCACCCGGTGCCGGGTCGGTGAGGTTGTATTTGCCGGTGTAAACCAGATGGTCCGGTACAGAAGGGTCGAAGCTTTCGGGATACTTGGTTTTCAGAACCTTGTTGAATACATCGTGTCGAGCTGAGGTCAGGCCGTTGCTTCCCATGCCGCCGTTGTATTCGGTTTCATAGTTGGCTTGCCCAAAAGATGAAAGACCCACGATCACGTCGCCCGCTTGGATTTTGTCATTGGAGATGACTTCGTCCCGACGCATGCGACAAGTTACCGTGCTGTCCACGATGATGGTGCGCACGAGGTCGCCCACGTCGGCAGTTTCTCCTCCTGTCAACACGACATTTACGCCATTGTCTCGGAGCATTTGAAGTACTTCCTCTGTGCCTTGAATGATTGCCGAAATGACTTCGCCGGGTACCAGATTTTTGTTTCTTCCGATGGTGGAGGAAACCAAAATATTATTGATTGCACCTACACAAAGCAGGTCGTCTGTATTCATGATGATGGCGTCCTGCGCGATGCCTTTCCACACGCTGAGATCGCCGGTTTCCTTCCAATAGAGGTAGGCCAAAGAGGACTTGGTACCCGCCCCATCCGCATGCATGATGTTGCAAAAGTCCGGGTCATTGCCTAGCGTGTCTTCGACGATTTTGCAGAAAGCTTTGGGGAAAAGGCCTTTGTCCAGCTTGGAGATCGCATGGTGGACGTCTTCTTTGGATGCGGAAACACCGCGCTGCATGTAGCGCTCGTTCATATCTGGGGAAAGATTTGGTTAGGACAAAGGTAGCCAATGGAACCCGGAATATGCATTAGAATTCCTATTACGAGGCAAAAATGCTTTAAAATCAATCGCTGCGCTGCATTTAACTCATTCACCATAGCTTGGCTATGCCTCATTCGTTAAATGCTTGATTTTCTTGCATTTTTTCCTCTCAAAACGGACCCTAATGCAAAATCCGGGTTGAAAAATTGAAAGAGGGAAATATTTGAAAATTGTGGGCTGGGACACCATCGCCATAGGGAGATAATTTTAATCAGGTGAGTCATCGAAACTTTAATCCCGAATGATGTGTATATTTATCAAAAACATACACATGAGAACCAATATAGACATTGATGAAAATCTGATCCAGGAGGCGATGAAGCTAACCGGGATCACCACCAAAAAAGCTGCGGTGGAAGAAGCGTTACGACAGATGGTTTCTTTAAAGAAGCAGGAAAGAATCAAAGAGCTTAGAGGTAAGTTTAAATGGGAGGGAAATTTGGACGAAATGAGAGAAGGTCGTGATTTTGGTAGATAGTTCCGTTTGGATTTCTTACTTGAATGCAAAATCAACCCAAGAAACTGAGTTTCTTGAAAGCATTTTGGGAAAAAGCCCCATTGTCATGCCTGACTTGGTGTACTCAGAAATCCTTCAAGGCTACCGGGAAGATTTTGTTTTTCAAGAGACAAAAAGCTTTTTAGACGAATTCCCTTTTACCATTTTAGGAAGTAAAGAACTCGCTTTAGTATCAGCTCAGAACTACCGCTTTCTACGAAAAAAAGGAATTACCATCCGCAAAACCATTGACTGCTATATCGCTTCGTACTGCATTTCTAAAAATATTCCACTTCTTCATTCTGATCGGGATTTTGATCCTTTTGTGGAGCTTTTGGGGCTGAAGTCTATTTTTTGACATTTAATTTCCCACAGATTATCACAAATTTTTTGAAGGGAAAATTGATTAGAAGAAAGACAAATGTAGAAGTTAGGGCAGCAGAATCTAATAATTTTTTTCTCATGCCAAAAAAGCTAAGTGGCTGATTGTATTACTTTTAATCGAGTAAATCGTATATCGCAAACTCGTGCTGAGCAAAGTCGAAGCATCGTAAATCAAAAAGGCCGGTTGCCCAGCCTTTTCAATCGTTCCAGTTTTACTTTTTCCCCACTAAGATCAAGTCTTCTTGCGGAGTAATCAGGTATCTCGCCCCATCGGCAGTGACTACAGCCATTTCTTCGACAGAGATCGTTTTTTCCGTACCATCGGGCTGCTTCCAGCAATGAAAACCATCAAAGGCGAAGACCATTCCTTCTTTGAGTAGCTTTTGTGCAGCAGGTCGTGGTTGAGGCAGTCGGGCACCGCCTAGGTTTGGCCCTACATCATGTGCCACATAGCCTACCGGGTGACCGGTACTCCAAGGCACATAGAGCGAACCTGCCGCATCCATCAGATCACGCTGTGCACGATCTACATCTTCTCCTTTGACACCGGGCTTCATCGCACCGAGTGCTGCACGGCTACCGGCTTTTCCATTTTCCCAGTATTTCTGAATATCAGCAGGCGCGGTAGTTTCACCCTCTTTCAAGACATAGGCAAATCGCTGAATATCGGAAACCCAGATCCCATACAATTTCACTCCAAAATCCGTCTGAATCACATCTCCCGGCATGATGACTTTGTCCGTAGCGTGCGAATGACCTCGGTCAGGACCTGAATTAACATTTGGGTTTTGGTCGGGGTGCCAAGCGTCGGTCACGCCGTATTCAGCCATTTTGGCTTTGAGGAATTTGGCCACGTCGGCATCGGTAGTTTTTTCAGGTTCGATCATCGCATAGGCTTCATACTGGAAATCGGAAGCCAATTGGGCTGCTTTGGTCAGGATTTCTACTTCTTCGGGAAGTTTGATGGAAAGCCATTCGTAAACCAGTTCATCGGAAGAGACGAGCTTCTTTTTATCCGACCCCATTAATCCGGCAAGTTCCTGATATTGGCTGTGTGTGATGCCATCCGCCATTTCGTTGCTTGCAGAGGAGTTGATGGCTACTTTTTGGAAGCCTTTGGATTTGATGAATTCTACGGCTTTTGCGACAGCAGATTCTCCACGGGGTACGCGCTCTACCTTTTCATGAATATCAAGATCATCGAGGGCGGTAGCTTCTCCTTCCGGTGAAAAAACCAAAGAGTGGAAGCCACTTTCGTCATTGTAAAAAAGGAATGCAGCCGTTCCGCTGGCATTTTCTCCCCCGACGTGGGTGGCGATGGGATCGTTGTAATTTTCCCGACATACGACGAGCCATACGTCCACTCCGGCATTGTTGAGTGCGTTGGGCAGTAATTGATTAATTCGTTTTTTGCGGATTTCAGGCCAGGGATTTTCTCCCCAATAGGTCGCAGGATCGATTTTTTCCTGTTTTTCTGAGTTGGTTTCAGTGTTGGGTTGGCAAGCCCAGAAAGCCGCCAATATTCCCAAGAGTAGAAGTTTCTTTTGCATAGCTTATCTGTAAAACTTTGTAAATTAAACAGGATTCTGACATACAAAAAGATCAAGATCGCTTATGCAACAAAGAGTCATTCGGAATTTGAAGCATAAAAATCTTTTATTTTGAACAAAAACACATCGGTAGCGTGTTAGAAAACAAGTTTTAAACCGACATATCCCGGTTATCAATGAAAATAGGAATCGTTTGTTATCCCACCTTTGGAGGAAGTGGAGTCGTAGCTACCGAATTGGGTAAAGGTCTCGCCAAAGTGGGTCATGAGGTGCACTTCATCACTTACAAGCAGCCCATGCGGCTGGATTTTTTCAGTGAAAATCTCTTCTATCACGAGGTGGATATCAAAAGCTATCCGCTGTTTGAGTTTGCTCCGTATGAACTTGCCTTGGCTAGCAAAATGGTCAGTGTCGTGAAATATGAAGGTCTGGATCTGCTACACGTTCATTATGCCATTCCACATGCATCGGCAGCTTACATGGCCAAGCAAATCCTAAAAACAGAAGGAATTCATATTCCTGTAGTGACAACACTTCACGGTACAGACATCACCTTGGTAGGAAAAGATCCTAGCTACGAACCGGTGGTGACTTTCTCCATCAATCAATCCGATGGAGTGACGGCTGTATCGGAGGATTTGAAAAAGGAGACCTTTGAACACTTTGATATCAAGCGGGATATCGAAGTGATTCCCAATTTCATCGATCTGGAGCGTTTCAAAAAGCAGCGAAAAGAGCATTTCAAGCTGGCAATTTGTCCTCACGGAGAAAAGTTGCTCGTTCACACCTCCAATTTCCGAAAAGTAAAACGAGTGGAGGATGTGATTCAGGTCTTCTACAATATCCGGAAAGAAATCCCTGCCAAACTTCTTTTGGTGGGTGACGGGCCCGAACGAGACCGAATGGAGCGTCTTTGCCGTACGTTGGGAACCTGTGACGATATTCGTTTCCTTGGCAAATTGGAAGCGGTGGAGGAAGTACTTTCGGTAGCGGATTTGTTTTTGATGCCTTCGGAAAAGGAAAGTTTTGGATTGGCTGCTCTTGAAGCAATGGCCTGTGAGGTTCCTGTATTATCTTCCAATGCAGGAGGAATTCCCGAACTTAACCTCGACGGCATTACCGGTTTTGCCTGTGAGGTTGGGGATGTGGAGGATATGACCGCAAAAGCGAAGTTTATTTTGGCCGATGAAAATCTGCCGGGATTCAAAGAGCGAGCATTGGCCCGAGCCAAGGAATTTGATATTGATCAAATTATGCCAAAGTATGTGGCCTATTACGAGAAAACCATCACTTCGGCACTGACCGAGGCGTGATTTTCTGACCTAAATCAGGTTTCAGAAGATTCTTTTGATTTTTGAAACCCTTACCTTTGCAGCGTAGTTTATCGATCATAGCTAACTCATGAACTCATGCAAGCAACTGTTAAACCAACTACAAACATGAAAAAGATTGGGAGATTGGACAGACCCGATAACTTTGGTTCTGCGCAGATGTTCTCTAATCCGATTTTGGAGCGAATCTCCCGGACGCACATTTTGGTTCCGATTACACTGTTTCTCGGTATTTCTTCGGTTTCCTTTTACTATGCGGTTACTAGTACAAGTATAGGCATTGGTATGGGGTTATTAGTGATGGTCGTAGGCCTATTCGCTTTCACCTTCGTGGAATACATGATGCACAAGCATTTTTTCCACATGGAGCCGGATACTCCGTTAAAGGATAAGTTGCAGTACACGGTACACGGAGTTCATCACGATTATCCAAAAGATAAGGATCGATTGGCCATGCCACCATTTGTAAGTGCGGCTTATGCAGCGATTTTCTATCTGGTATTTACCTTGATTATGGGAGATTTTGCGCTCTATTTTCTTCCGGGATTTTTGATCGGATATGCACTTTACCTTGGGGTACATTACATTGTCCATGCCTATAATCCTCCCAAAAATTTTCTAAAAGTGCTTTGGGTAAATCATGCCATACACCATTACAAAGATCCTGATACCTCATTTGGAGTAAGCTCCCCGTTATGGGACTACCTTTTGGGTACCATGCCTAAAAAAGATTAAATCAGGCCTCCCTTCGGGGAGGTTTTTTGTTGCCTTTGGGCCACAAAGTCTCAAAGACCCAAAGGGTTTTAGAAAATGGATTTTGAAAGGAATCCTTCGAAATTCAATATTCATTGTTCGACATTCGAAATTGAAATTTTAATATCGAACGATGATTGAGAACTATCGAACTTTGAACCCCGATCAACTCAATAACCAATAAATAGCTTTGTGCCTTCGCGCCTTAGTGGCAATCAAAGAATGAAAACAATATCCATCATCGGTTTGGGCTGGATTGGAGAGCCTTTGGGGGTCCACCTTTTGGAAAAAAGCTGGAAAGTCCGGGGTTCGACCACCTCGTCCGAAAAGCAGGAAAAGCTTGCCAAAAAAGGAATTGAAGCCGTTCGCTTTTCGCTTAGTCCTCATCCTGAGGGAGTGGGGTTTAATGCGCTATTTCAATCTGAAGTTTTAGTGGTCAATATTCCTCCAAGGACCCGTAGCGGAAATGGTGCTTTTCATCTCGAGCAGATCAAATACCTCAGAGGCTTAATTGATAATTCGCCAATTCAAAAGGTGATTTTTGTGTCAAGTACAGGAGTATATCCTGAAGTGACTTCGGATGAAAAGTATTCGGAAGATTTTACGCTTTCACTTGAAAATACTGGTAATGACACGCTTTTTCGTGCCGAGCAGTTGATGAACAAAGACCGGAACTTTGATTTGACTATCATTCGCTTCGGGGGATTGCTGGGGGATGACCGGATTCCGGGGAAGTATTTTTCACGAAAGGAAAATGTCGCCGGACACACTCGGGTCAATTTCATCCATCAAAATGACGCGGTGCGCATGCTGACTTGGGTGATTGAACATGAACTTTGGAACGAGACATTCAATGGAGTTGCTCCGGTTCATCCTTTGCGGAAAGAGATCTATGAGAAAAATGCAGCCGAATTGGGCATAGCTCCTCCTTCAAGCTATCAAAATGAGGCAGAGGGAAATGATAGGTTGATCGATTCTGGGAAAATCCTCGCGACTGGATTCCGGTTTGAATTTCCAGATCCCCTGGATTTCTCATACAGATCGAGCTAATTGGGCAGGTCGAAAACCTCCTTAGCTACACAAAATCCACATCTACACTGAAAGGGTACTTCATCAAAAACTGAAGAGCATCTTCAATGGCAAGGTCCTCAAAAAGAACCCGATGGAGGTTTTCGGTGATCGGGGCTCGGATACCCACTGTTTTCACAAAGGCATCGATAATCCGAATCGTATTCACCCCTTCGGCCACTTCTTCCATGGTTTCCAGGATTTGATTTAGCGATTCCCCTTTGGCCAGTCTATAGCCGACCGTGAAATTCCTGGAATCCACGGAATTGCAGGTGGTGACCAAGTCACCGATTCCCGCGAGACCGATCACAGACTGTACGCTACCGCCTAGGGCTTTGCTTAGGTGGGCCATTTCTACCATTCCGCGGGATATTAAAAGTCCTTTGGCATTTTCGCCAAGACCCATTCCGGCTAAGGCACCTGCTGCAATAGCAATGATATTTTTCAATACGCCGCTGAGTTCTACTCCGATGATGTCCGAATTACCGTAGACCTGGAATCGCTCAGACCGAAGCAGTCGCTGTCCTTCCAGAATGACCTCATTGTATTTGCTCGCAATTACCGTAGCCGCCGGCTGACCTAGGCTGAGTTCTTTGGAAATATTTGGCCCTGCCAAACAGCCTACTCGGACAGCTACTGTCTCCTGCAAAATCACCTCGCTCATGGTCAAAATCTGACTTCTACCCAACTTGGTGACCGTATCAAGCGATTCTCCTGACTTGAGATTCAGTGCCAAACCTTTGGTGCCATGAATGACCAGATGATAGGGATGAAGAAAAGGGGCAAATTTTTGGACCACCTCTACAAATGCAGCAGATGGCACCATAAAAAACAAAACATCGCAAGCCTGACATAATTCCTCAGGGGAGAATGTCCCTTTGATGCTTTGATGAAGTCCCCTGCCACCGGCCGTGTGGGCAGAGTTGATTTCTTCGACTACCTCCTCTTTTCGGGCGTAGACCATGACTTCGTTCTTTTCCGCGAGCATATTGGCTATGGCGGTGCCAAAGCTACCTACACCGACCACCCCGATTTGCTTGGATTTAGAAGAGTTTTTCGAGGCCATATCCGTGTAGTCTATTGTGGTAAAAATAAAGTAAACTCATGTCCTCAGTCACGATATTTCCCTGTTTGTCCTTGATCAATGGGCGCTTGGCATGATACATTCCGACATTATCCATGCCATGGGCGATGATATCGTCCATGTCCCGCTTCAGGTGCGGAGCAAGGTCGATTTTTCCCATAGCTTTTAATTCAATGATCTGATCCAATACCATCTGACAAGCTGATTTGAACTCTTGGTAGGGTAGGAAAATATCCTCTTCAGGAAGTCGAATCAGGTCAAAGAGATCCAATTTGTTGTTTTTGGCTTTGATCAGTTCGAATGCCACAAAAGCTACGAGATGTGAGCTGAACACCCGATTGATTTTGTGAAATTCTTCTACGATCCGCTTGCCCAGCATGTGGGTGTATTCTTCTTCTCGCTGTCCATCTACAGTTACCTTACCGCCTGAAATGAAATAATCCCGAGTATCGATTGCTCGGCCCCATTTGTCGAGGCTATTTCCATCTTGGTCCACGTAGTTGCCCAATACATCCATGGCTCGACCGATGGACACTGAGATATCAGAGCCTTTGGTAAAAAACTTGACTAAGAATTTGGAGATTTTATAGGAGGTTGAAAACTCATCATTTTCCTTGTAGTAGCGCTCCTGTCCCGTAATGCTGAGGTGATCTTGAATCAATCCGGGAGCTTCCAATACAAAATGGTAATTGATCGTGACGGGTACGATGAAGATTTTTCCTGAGATGTCATTGATCCCATTTTGGTAATTGGCCCGTTGCGCCTCGATTGCGGTACTGAGTAATCCCAGTTTCAATTTGGACTCAATCATTCCACTTCGGGAACGAGTGCCTCCCGGGAAAAACAGGGAATGACATCCAAACTGAATGGCTTCTTTGGAGTAGGTTTTTAGGGTCTCGAGGTAGAGTAGATTCTTCTTTCTGCGGTCCACCTTGTATGCCCCAAGGGCATTCATGAAGTAGGCGAAAATGGAAATATTGAACAGATTGAGTCCTGCGCCATAGATGAACGGTGGCATTCCCAATACAGAAATGATCCAGCCGATCAGGATGCTGTCCAGATTGGAAAAGTGCGTAGGAACCATCACGATGGTGCCTTTAGTCGCCAAATCCCGAATTTGATCGGTGTGTCCGGTGATTTGAATTTTGTCCTGAAGGGTAAACTGATTGCTGAAAATGGACTTGAATCCTTTGACTCGAGCGGCATTGAGCAATCGGGCAAATCCGAATGTGACCACACTTCGGGTAAACTTGTAATGAGTAGCCTTAAAATTAGAGGCAATTTCTTCTGCATATCGGGAGGTAATTCGACTCAAGACAGTCTGGTATGCTTCCAAACGCTTAGTTTTGGTCAGGGTCGTATCTGCATTGATTTGTAGAAGACTGTTCTTCACACCCCCCCAAAATTGTCCCTCATCATCGGGATCTACTGCCCAGGGATTTTGCTTTATCCGAAGCTTTTCCCGATAAAGCGTCGTCTCCAATTCCTCTTTGAGAATGTCGGGATTTTTCGAGGTTAGAGAGAGTACTTTTGCCTCCGCCAATTCGGCTACTTTTTTGACAAAGTCTCTTCGCTCTCGGGCCAGTTTCACCACAGGCCATTCATCCTTTTTGGGAATGATGGGGTCGTACCGATGTTTGATGTAGTTCTCCTCCAAGTGGATTGCCGGTTAGTAGAAAAGGCCTCAAAGATAAAGAAAAAGCCCTTTCCCAAACGAACTATCTGGGAAAGGGCAGGTAATCAAGTCGTTGAGCGGGTGAAAATAGCTACCACTGCCGAGGTAATCACTCCCATAAAAGCGGCGAAAATCAGGCTTTGATGGATATAGCCCATCAAGGTAAAATGCCCCTCGGCCTCTTCTTGCGTCATTTGGCCGGATTCGACCGAGAGTTTGATGATGTTTGGGAAATATTCCGGTGAGATATACTCATGGGAGATATATTGGCTTAGGGGAGTGAGAAGGACCACGATCAAGGTGATGATCAATCCGGAAATAAACCCCTGAAGGTAGCTCATCCTTCCCTGATAGAAGTTTCGTTTTTTGTCCAGAAGTCCAAAAACATAGATCGCGATGGCAATCGGTGCATAAAACAGGGTGTAGGTGGCGTGTTTTTCCAAATGGACGTCATGCCAGCCGAGGCTTTTTTCCACGATCATCCAGATCAATCCGGATAATATGAAGAGTATGCCCCATTTGATTTCGATTCTGATTTTTTTCATAGTGAGGGAGAGTTCTGATTGAATTGGGTGCTACCAGCTTGCTACAAATTACAAAAAACGAGTGAACGATTTGCTTTTAGCTGTGTTACGCTTTCAGAGTCCAAATAAACCCTTGTCGGTGCCGGAAAGCGTATTATTTTTACGTCACCATAGCTCAATGAAACCAGACCTCAAGCAAATACAAGTCCCCATCGAAGCCGAAATGGCTCAATTCGAGCATAAGTTTCGGGACTTTATGAAAAGTAAGGTCAAGCTCCTCGACCACATCACCAACTACATCGTCAAGCGCAAGGGGAAGCAGATGCGTCCCATGTTTGTTTTTTTGACAGCGGGAGTATGTGGTACGATCAACGATTCCACGCATCGGGGAGCCGCGCTGATCGAATTGCTACACACCGCCACCTTGGTACATGATGATGTGGTGGATGATGCTAATTATCGTAGAGGATTTTTCTCCGTCAATGCGCTTTGGAAGAACAAAATCGCTGTTTTGGTCGGTGACTATTTGCTATCACGTGGACTATTGCTCAGTGTGGACAATGGTGATTTTCACCTGCTTAGAATCGTCTCCAATGCCGTAAAGGAAATGTCCGAAGGGGAACTTTTGCAAAGTTACAAAGCCCGTAAGCTCGACGTGGATGAGGAAGTGTATTATGAAATCATCCGCCAAAAAACTGCAAGTCTGATCGCATCCTGTTGCTCGGTAGGCGCATCAAGTGTGGGAAGTGAGGAAAGTGTGGTAGAAAAAATGCGCTTGTTTGGGGAAAAAGTAGGGATGGCTTTCCAAATCAAGGATGACCTTTTTGACTATGGAGAGGATGAAATCGGCAAGCCCGTAGGAATTGATATCAAAGAAAAGAAAATGACCTTGCCGCTCATTTATGCCTTGCGAAATACCGATTGGCTGACCAAGCGAAAGATCATTCACCTCATCCGCAATCGTTCGGAGGATAAGAAGGCGGTCAACGAAGTCATCGACTTTGTGAAAAAGAGCGGAGGACTTGACTATGCCAAATCCAAAATGGATGGATTTTACCAAGAGGCTTTAGCGATTTTGGGTGAATTTCCCGAATCAACCTTCAAAACCTCACTTAGAGACTTGGTGAGTTATACCATTGAGCGAAAAAAATAATTCATATCATTTTTGAATCTCCTTCGTAAATTTTTTCCCATTTGAAAAAGTATATACTTTTGTGGTATACTTTATAGATATGAAAACTCTTTCTCTAAAACTTGATGATGCGGTTTTTGATGAAACCGAAAAAGTTCTTGAGCAAATGAAAATCTCAAGAAATAGGTATATCAATGAAGCACTCGATTTTTTTAATAAAGTGCAGAAAAGGAAACTTTTGGCAGAAACACTGGCAGCCGAATCCAGATTGGTTGGTTTGGATTCCATGGAGATCTTGAAGGAATTGGACCAACTGGAGGAAAATGATTGGTAAAAAATTTGAGATATGGCTGGCAGATTTGGATCCGAGATTCGGAACAGAACCTGGCAAAACACGCCCTGTATTAGTGGTTCAAACTGACCTGCTTAACTCCATCCATCCGAGTACATTAATTTGCCCAATTACTACTAATGTTCAGTTGGGAAGCAAAATCTTAAGGGTTCATTTGGTTGAAGGTGAATCAAATCTTAAACAAAATTGTGACATCATGATCGATCGGGTCCGAGCGATTGATAATCGAAGGTTAATCAAGCGAATTGGAATATTGTCCAAAGAATTGCAGAAAAGAGTCAATGAAAACCTCAAGATCGTTTTTGACTTAGGAGATTAAATGAGCAGAATTTTTTGTAGAAACAAGAAAGCCGGATTCCCTCCGGCTTTTCTGTTTACTTCATGGGCTTTACTGTTTCTATTTTTCCGTCAGGCAAATGTGTCAGTTCGGCCATTTTTATATTTCGAAGTGGCGTATCGCCAGATAATTGGGTATCGTGATAGAAGAGGTACCATTTCCCCTGAAACTCCACGATGGAATGATGATTCGTCCAGCCTTCTACCGGATCCAGTACATTGCCCTGGTAAGTGAATGGACCATAGGGACTATCTCCTATTGCGTAAGCGATAAAGTGCGTATCCCCTGTGGAGTAGGACAAATAATACTTCCCGTTGTATTTGTGCATCCAAGCCGCTTCAAAGAATCGGCGGGCATTATCTCCGGCTTTGATGGGTTCCCCATTTTCATCCAAAATCAAGAGTTCTCTAGGTTTTTCCGCCAACTCAGTCATGGAATCATCAAGCTTGGCGATGTAGGGCATTAATGCCTTTTCGTCTGGAGCTGGAATGCCGTCGGTAGGGCCTTTTCTTCCCTCTACTAATTTTTGGTCCTCGTACCATTGAAGCTGACCACCCCAAATTCCGCCCCAAAGGAGGTAATAATCATCTCCGTCCTGAAATGCAGACGGATCCATGCTGAAAGTGCCTTTGATCGGTTCAGGTTCGGCTTGGAAAGGACCTTCAGGCCGATCCGAAACAGCCACTCCGATTTTGAAAATATCCTGCTTGTCCTTAGCAGGGAAGTAGAGGTAGTATTTCCCATCTTTCTCGGCTGCATCCGGTGCCCAAAGCTGCCGACCTGCCCAAGGCACATCCTCGAGTTTGAGCGCAACACCATGATCGGTTACGGTTCCTCCTGGGCTTTCCATAGAAAACACATGGTAATCCTTCATGTCAAAATGCGAACCCATGTCATCTTGAGCTACATCAGTTTCGATGTCATGAGAAGGGTAAATGAAAATTTTGCCTTCAAAGACATGGGCAGATGGGTCTGCCGTGTAGATATGCTCCACCAAGGGAGCATGAGCAAATTTGGAGGCAGTGGAATCAGCTTCCACAGTCTGTGTCGATTCTTGAGGCTGAGAACAGGCAAATCCTGCCAAAAGCAATAAACTGAGATAACGGGTTGATTGGTGCATGATTAGATTAGGTTTGAGTTAGGCTTTGAAAATAGTGAAGGATAGCCCTTTTTCTAAATTTTCTCAAGAATTAGAATCAAGAAAAGACAATAATACGTATATTGAATCAAAACACACGTATTATGAAAACCAAACTTACCCTCACCATTGAAAAATCAGTGATTGAAAAGGCAAAGGAATTTGCGGGCAATTCCGGAAAAAGCCTTTCGGATCTGGTAGAGCGATATTTGGAAAAAGAGATTGCAAAAGCTGAATTGCAGCAAGCTAACATTCCTGAGGAGTTTAAAGGGCTTTTTGGCTCGGTCAACCTACCTTCGGAACTGAATGAAAAAGAAGCAATTCGAGAAATTTTAAGCCAAAAACACAAGGGATGAATCGGTACTTTTTGGACACCAATATCCTGTTGGACTTTTTGGGAAATCGGCAACCCTTTGGGAAATATGCCTTAGAAATACTTAACAAATCCCGTGTCAAGGAATGGGAACTTTGGACTTCAGACAACTCGATTCTGACCACCTATTACATCATTTCAAAAGAAATCGGAGAAGCCGAAAGCAGGATCAAAATCAGTCGACTCATCAATTTTTTGGAAATACAGCCGACTCAAAAAGCACATATTCAACAAGCCTTAGATTCCAATTTCAAAGACCTGGAAGACGGAGTCCAGCATTTTTGTGCTTCCAGCATTCCGGGACTCGAAGGAATCATCACCCGGAACAAGAAAGACTTCAAGACCAGCCAAATTCAGGTTTTTGAGCCTTGGGAGGTGGTTTAGACGGATTATTCCCCATTACAAGACAAGAAATCAAGAATAAAATTATCTTTGATAGTATCAAATGATACTATCAGTGAAACCTCCCTATGATATCACTCCTGAGATATTGAAATGGATCAGCTCCATTTCGGAGAAGATAGGTGAGGCAAATGCACTTTTCCTGAGTAAACCTTCTCCCCAACTCCGAAAGCAAAATCAAATAAAGACCATCCACTCCTCGCTTCAAATCGAAGGAAATACCTTAAGTGAGGATCAGATAACGGCACTTTTGGAAGACAAACGGGTCATTGGGCCGCAAAAAGACATTTTGGAAGTGCTCAATGCTGTTTCTCTTTATGAAAATTTGAATTCGCTGAAATCTACTTCGGAAAAATCCTTCCTTTCTGCTCATGCCACTTTAATGAAAGGATTGATAGAAAATCCCGGGAACTATCGAACTCGAGGTGTGGGAGTGGTCAAGGGTTCGCAAGTGGCACATCTAGCACCTCCTGCTGGTAATGTTCCTGGTTTGATGAAAGATCTTTTTAAATACTTAAAGAATGACCAAGAACTTGTGCTGATAAAAAGCTGTGTCTTTCATTATGAAATGGAATTCATTCATCCTTTTTTGGATGGAAACGGGCGGATGGGAAGGCTTTGGCAGACTGTAATTCTAAAGGAAAAGTATCCTGTATTCGAATCGCTGCCATTTGAAACATTGATCCACAAAACACAATCGGAGTATTACGAGGCTCTCGCACTGAGTGACAAAATGGGAAATTCCACGGCTTTCATCGAGTACATGCTACGAATTCTCGATGCTGCTTTGGAAGAATTGCTTCGTATCAAAGGAAAAACCATCCATCCCGAAGATCGAATGACTTACTTTTTATCTTTGGGAAAAAGCTCTTTCACCCGAAAGGAATATATGGAAGTGTTTAAGACCATATCAACAGCTACGGCAAGTAGGGATTTGAAGAAAGCGGTGGAGGAGGAAAAACTTAGGGCAGAAGGGATTGGGAATAAGACTTTTTACATTCTCAATCCAACCTCTCCAAAAACCCCTTAAACTCATCAAATCCTTTTCCCATCGGGATCACCTTTTTTTCACCCTCCAGAAAAGCTGCTAATCGCTCAGGCAACACCAATTTTTCACCCAAAGCATCTTCTACCACATCCCGGAATTTGCCCGGATGGGCGGTCTCCAAAAAGACTCCGGCATAACTTGGATTTTCTGCCATAAAGTCTTTCAACCCCAAATACCCCACTGCCCCATGCGGATCGAGGGTGTAGCCTTTGGGTTGGACGGCCTGAATAGCCTCGACGGTTTGTTCATCCGAGTAGAAATACCCTTTCACATTCTCCCGAAAAACCTCCTCATCTCCTCCATACAGCGCCTGAAGTCTTGGAAAATTGCTCGGATTGCCCACATCCATGGAGTTGGAGACGGTAGGAACCGAGGGCTTTGCTTGGAAGGGTGAGCCATGCAAATACTCCGGAACTACTTTGTTTACATTGGTTGCTGCTACAAAGCGGTCGATTGGCAAGCCCATTTGCTGGGCTAAAATCCCCGCTCCGATATTTCCAAAATTTCCGCTTGGAACCGCAAACACGACCTTTTTGCCAGCCTTTGGTAATCGGGAGTAGGCGTAGAAGTAGTACAAGCACTGAGGAATCCAGCGGGCAATATTGATCGAATTGGCAGAGGTCAACAGCAACTTTTGATTCAAATCCGGATCCAAAAAGGCCTGCTTCACCAAAGTTTGGCAGTCGTCAAAAACCCCATTCACTTCCAAAGCAGTGATGTTTTGACCTAAGGTGGTAAACTGCTTTTCCTGAAGCGGACTAACTTTTCCTTTCGGGAAAAGGATAATCACCTCTACGCCTGGAACGCCCAAAAAACCATTGGCCACGGCACTTCCCGTATCTCCGGAAGTGGCAACGAGTACACGGACTTTTTGGCTTTGCTCCCCAACCAGCATACTCATCAACTTCGAGCAAAATCGCGCCCCGAAGTCTTTGAAGGCCAAGGTCGGTCCATGAAATAACTCCAAACTGTAGATATCCTCCTCCACTTTTACGATTGGTGCATCGAAAGTCAGCGTATGATCCACGAGTTCGTGAATCTGCTTTTTGCTCAAATCCTCCGAAAACAAGGCTTCAATCACGGCATAGCCGATTTCCCGGAAACTCATTTCGGACATCTTCTCGATGAGTTCTTTCGGGAAAACCGGAATCCGCTCGGGCATGTAGAGGCCATTGTCCGGTGCTAGTCCTTTGATGACCGCCTCAGAAAGGGAAACTTTATGATTGGGATTGTTGGTGCTGTAGTACTTCATAGCGTCGGTTATTCGAGGACAAAAGCCCCTTGGGTATTGATCGCGGAGTGATAGGTATCCACACCGAGACCGATGGAGTCATACACTTGCTGGGCGGCGTCAATGATAGATTGCACGGTTTTTTCTCCTTTGGAAAGGGCAAAAAGCGTCGGCCCCGAACCCGAAATTCCCATACCCAATGCTCCGGCGGCCTTGACAGCTTCTTTCACTTCGTAAAAACCGGGAATCAGCGTAGCACGATACGGTTCGGCAATCACATCCCGAAGCGATCTCCCGATCAGCTCAAAATCTTCCTGAAATAGCCCTGCGACCAATCCAGCCACATTTCCTGACTGAATCGTGGAATGCTTTAAGGAAACGCTATCTCGCAAAACCGACCTGGAATCGGAAGTCTTCAACTCAAAATGCGGATGCAAAAGCGTGCAATGCAAACCATCCGGCACGTGAAGTTTGATCACATCGAGCGGATGGTAATCCCGAATCAGGACAAATCCGCCGAGCAAACTCGGAGCGACATTGTCTGCATGTCCGGCACCGCAGGCGACTTTCTCAGCCACCATGGCAAAGGGCAGCAATTGCTTTTTTTCAAAAGGTTCACCTAGCAAGCGATTGGCAGCAACTAAAGCTGCTACTGCGCTCGCCGCACTTGAGCCCATACCGGAACCAAGTGGAAGTCCCTTTTCAAGGTAAATTTCCATTCCGATGTCCTGTCCAAGTTCATCGAGCATAGCCTTAATGGCTACTGCACAAGTGTTTTTCTCTGCTTCAAAAGGCAATCTGCCTCCGTCGCCAGTTATTGATACGACCTGCAATCCGGGTTCCTTTTTTTTCCTCACCTCTACCACATCGCCCATCGCGTCGATCGCAAATCCAAGAATATCGAATCCGCAAGACACGTTGGCGACAGTAGCCGGTGCAAAAGCTCTGACCGAGTTCATTATTCTCGAGTGTAGTTACCGATTCGAATCACGTCAGCAAATACTCCGGCAGCAGTCACATCTGCTCCCGCACCCGGTCCGCGAATGATCATCGGACGGTCATGGTAGCGATCCGTGGTCAAAAGGATCATGTTGTCACTTCCTTTCAGACTGGAGAAAGGATGGGATTCAGGCAAGGATTTCAAACCGACTTTGGCTTTTCCATCTTCAAGCGTTGCCATAAAGCGCAATTTTTCACCTTTGGCTTTTGCATCAGCCAACAATTTGGCAAAATCTGCATCATGGCCTTTTAGCTTTTCGAAAAATTCATCTACAGTTTTTGCGTGCTGACAGTCTGTCGGCACCATGCTTTGGATGGTGATGTCTTCAAATTCAAGTTCCTGCTCGGCTTCCCGACCGAGGATCAGGATTTTTCTGGCCACGTCCATTCCACTCAAGTCATCCCGAGGATCGGGTTCGGTATAGCCTTTTTCTTTGGCCACTTTCACCACTTCGGAGAAAGGCGCTCCATTCTCAAGTTCGGAGAAAATAAAGTTCATCGAGCCGCTAAGCACCGCCTCGATCCGGATGACTTTGTCCCCGGAAAGCATCAAATCCTGCAAGGTATTGATGACCGGAAGGCCTGCTGCCACGTTGGTTTCGTAGAGGAATTTGACTCCACGACGCTTGGCAATCCGCTTCAGCGCACGGTAGTTGTCCATGGAAGAGGAGTTGGCCTTTTTATTTGGCGTCACGATGGCTACTTTGGCCTCCAAGATCCGCGCATAGGTATCCGCCACATCTTGACTTGCAGTGCAATCCACAAACACTGAATTGGAGAAGTTCATTTCCTCCATTTGAGTAATAAACTTATCCAAATCCATGGGTTGATCCGATTCACCCAGTTCGTGGGGATGCTTCAGATCAAATCCATCTTCATGGAAAGCCATGTATCGGCTGTTGGCCAAGCCGTGAATCTGCACGTCAAGTTCATTATCCTTTAGAAGCTTGTGCTGCTGATGGGCGATCATCTTCATCAATGCCTTGCCGATCAAGCCGGTTCCCACCAAAAAGACGTGGAGAACCTTGTTTTCAGAAAGGAAAAATGCCTCGTGCAAGGCGTTGAGGGCTTTTTGCAAATCAGGTTGAGGAATTACCGCAGAGATGTTCAGCTCCGAACTTCCCTGGGCGATTGCCGCCACGTTGATATTGTTTTGTCCCAAAGCACGGAACATACGGCCTGAGGCACCTGGATTTTGCTTCATGTTTTCACCCACCACAGCTACGGTAGCCAAACCGTGGAGGAGGGAAACATGGTCCATTTCTCCGGATTTGATCTCGTAGAAAAACTCCTTCTCGATCGCTTCTTTCGCCAAATAAGACTCCTGAGTTTTGATCGCCAGGCAAATGCTGTGTTCGGAAGAAGCTTGAGAAATCAATACAATATTTACTTTGGCATCGGCCAAAGCTTTGAACACCCGGCTTACTGTTGCTCCTCCTTCGATCAATCCCGCACCCTGTACGGTCACGATGGAAATATTAGACATGGAGCTGATTCCTTTGATCAGAGCGCCGTGACTCACATCTCCATTGATGAGCGTTCCCGGATTTTCAGGCTCAAACGTATTTTTGATGTAGATCGGGATATTTTTCTTCATCGCCGGCTGCATGGTTGCCGGGAAAATCACTTTGGCACCAAAGTGTGAAAGCTCCATCGCCTCATTGTAGCTCAGCTGAGGAATGGTAAATGCGGTATAAACCAATTTGGGATCGGAAGTCAAAACCCCGGAGACATCTGTCCAAATTTCCAAATCCTCCGCATCCAAGGCTCCGGCAAAAATGGCCGCTGTGTAATCCGACCCTGATCTGCCCAGGGTGGTAGTTTCCCCTTTGGCAGTGGAGGCGATAAATCCAGTGATGACTTTTACTCCGTCATTTTTTACAAAAAAATCCTTGATCAAACTGTTGGTTACTTCATAATCCACTCGGGCCTGACCGAAGCGGTCATTGGTCCGGATCACATCCCGCGCATCCACAAACTGCGTCTTGATGCCTTTTCCGGCCATGGCTTCCGCCAAAATGAAAGCAGACAAACGCTCTCCAAAGCTGGCCACATAGTCCAAGGTTCGAGCTGAATTTTCCTTGATCAAATAAATTCCGTGAAATAGGTCCTCCAATTCCTTGAATCGGACCTTGACATAGGTCATGACGGTGGACTGGTTTTGGACGGCGATGAGCTGACGGACAATGTCGAGATGCTTTTCTTCGAGGGTTTGAAGCAAATCGCGGTAGGCTTGATCGCCTTCCCGGGCGAGTCTAGCGATGGTCAGCAGGCTCTCGGTGACTCCTCCAAAAGCTGAAAAAACAACGGCAATTTCATGATGCCTAAGCTTGTCCTGAAGGATGGCAAAGACTTTTTTGATGTTTTCGGGGTTCGCTACGGATGAACCTCCAAATTTGATGATTTTCATAGACAGGAATAGATTGCTGGAAACTTAGATTTGGCCAAAAAAGGCCTCAGGGGCGGGTACTCAATGATCACGACGGGTCACCCCGTAATCATCGTGGTCATCATGCCGGTGGTGGTCATCAAAAAAGCAGCTTCCTTACCAGTTGCCCGGAAAGGATCAGAAAAAACGTACGATTGTGCTGCAAGTACCATAAGTCGGTGAATTGACTTGGCAATCTTACTGCGAAAAAACCGTTTGGCCAAACAAATCGAAAAGGAAAATCAGTTTTCTTGATGTTTTTTCATCAAATCGCTCATTTTTTTGATCTTTTTATAAAAAGTAAATATGAATATACGGAATTCTGCCAGTAGCCAATTTTTATTAGGTCTCACCTCGACTTCGCTCGGTGTCCGTTCTTTTCGGTTGTTGTGGA
>FWPV01000398.1_pt1 | contig 140456 bp, 137 predicted proteins | sample 2228371 | NCBI WGS metagenome assembly FWPV01 (sample SAMEA103939776, study PRJEB20133) | metagenome | reverse complement strand
GCCTTTCGCCTTTGCCTCCGGGCAATAGACCAGACAGACGAAACAGACCAAACAGACGAAAGCGTCCTCCGGAAAATAAAAGCCCCCGGCCCAGAAGGCCGGGGGCTTTTTCTCCCGCCAGTCGATCGACCGGACGGCACTTCCCGGATGGGAACCGCTGAAGATTCAATGATTCAGAGAAGATGGCATATCACCGGATTTCGTTTCTTGTTACACCCTTTCCGACGATCCATTTGCTGAAATCCACGACTTCATCCTCGGCTTTCTCCCTCGAACAGCCGTAGCTCTCCATGATTTTCGCGACGAGCCGCTCGCGGTCTCCGGCGATCTCCCTGATCTCCGAATCGCTCAGCCGATCCCAGTTCCTCTTGATCTTCGTCTCGAAGTATGACCAGTGTTTCGCTATGTATTCCCACTGCATGGCAGACCCCCTTTTCAGATCCGGCCGGGATGGATCGTTTCGACACTCAAAATCACTCTTGACCTCAACCGCCCCGTTATGTAAAAAATAATCACCGTTCTGTCACAGGCAAGGGGATGTTTTGTCCCCGGCTTACCCGTATTCGGCTTCAGGGACTCATTCTGCAGATCGACGATTCAAGGAGGGTTGAATTATGCCGACGTACGAGTATCGCTGCGATGACTGCAAGCATAAATTCAGTTTGGTCATGAGCATCTCCGAGCACGACTCAAAAAAAGTCTCCTGCCCCAAGTGCCGCAAGAAGAATGTCAAGCAACAGGTCTCAACATTCCTGACCAAAACCAGCAGAAAAAGTTGACAGGCGTCCGTGTAGCCCTCAGCGGGGGTTCTCCGATTCACCGGGGAACCCCCGCTGGCAGTGGCCGCAGCCGTAACCGGCAAAGCCGAATGGCGTCTTCTCGTGGGGCGGAAGGGCGTCAAAGAGGCGGCCTCTGAACTTCTGCTCGTCGCGTCTCTTTTCCGTCGGGGCCCCGGCGGGATGGCGAGAAAGGCATTTCTTGGATGTGCCCATCGAATGGAAGAGGCAACAGGCCCGGAGATCCCCTCAGGGCTTCTCCGTCGGAGGAAAGGGGACATCCGCAGTGATGGACCCGCATGGCATCGCCTTCCCCTCCGGCGTCATCAACCCGTCGCAGTCCGAAAGTCCCGAGACCCGAAACGCAGGCGGCTTGCCGCCGTTGCGCCCCCGTCAGGGCGCCATACCGTGATCTTTCAGGTACGCCTCCGCCAGCAGGATCCCCAGGGCCGTTTTGCTGTCGTTGATCTCCGACCGCCGGACCATCTGAACGACGGCCTCCATCGGCATCTCCAGGGTTTCGATGACCTCGTCCTCGTCGGGGGGCAGGAGGGCCCGGTAGAGATCGACGCCGAGGTAATACTCCATGTATTCGTTGCCGTATCCCGGAACCAGATACCCCTCGAACAGCTTCACAACCTTCCTCGCCCGGTACCCGATCTCCTCCGCCATCTCCCGCTGAACACAATCCTCAGGGGATTCGCTCTCGTCACGAACCATTCCCGCGGGTATCTCGAGCAAGTAACCCCCGATGGCGGGACGGTACTGCCGGATCATCACGACCGATCCGTTCGCCTTGACGGGGACCACAGAAACGGTCCTGCCGTGGGCGATCCGGCTCACCCTCGCGACGCGACCCCTCGGCAGGACAATCTCTTCCTCATAGACCTCAAAGACCGGGCTCTGGTAAACCCTGGACGACTTCAGGGACCCGTAACGGTTCATATCGGATCCCCTCGCTCATCGCACGATGACGACGGGGGCCTTGCCCCCGCCGTGCAGGACACCGAAGGTCACGCTCCCCAGCACGGATCCGATCGCCCCTCTTCCCCTGGACCCCATGACGACAAGCCCCGCCTTTTTTCTCCGGGCCTCCTTCAGAATCTCCTCGACGGGATGACCGGCCCGGATCACCATTTTCGCTTCGACTCCGGCAAGATCACATCTTTTCTTGATCTTTTGCATGAAGATGCCGGCTGCCTGCCGCAGGTAATCCTCGACGGGTTCCACCAGGTGGGTCGGTGTGACCGCCGCCGGCATCGCACGGCTGAAATAGGCGCTGTTGTCCACGACGTGGAGGACCGTCAGGTGAGAACCCAGCCGCTTCGCGAGATCCAGCGCGAATTGCGCCGCCTTGCCCGACTCCCTGGATCCGTCCACGGCCACGAGAATATGTTTGACCATATGATTCCCCTCCTTTTCGATTTCAACCCGAAGAAAAATTCACCGTTGCTTCGTTTCGTCCGACCGCTTGTACGGAACCGGGATATACTGGACCGAGGGTCTCCGCTGGGCCGTCTGCGGGAAGAGATCCATGAGTTCGTAGATTTCATCGGGCAGCCCGACCCGGACGGGAAGCCCCATCTCCCGGGCCTCTTCACAGGTGATGGGGTAATCGTGCGTCCAGTGACCTTCGACCAGTGCCGCCGCGATCCTTTCCGCCGCCTCCGGTTCAATCCGCGGGATCATGATTTTCTTGGCAAAAGCCTTCATCTGATTGGTGGCCATCCTCGCCACATCGGCGAGGATCAGGGTCTTGTCCTCGATGTCCTTCGGGTCCTTCTCCCGGATCATCCGTAGAATGGAACCCGCGGGATACTCGCCCAGTTGAGGATCGATCGGCCCGAGGACGGCGTTTTCATCCATGTAGACTTCATGAGCCGCCAGGCACAGCAGTGTCCCGCCCGACATGGCGTAATGGGGGACGAAAATCGTCACCTTCGCGCCATGTCTCTTCATGGCCATGGCGATCTGCTCCGTGGAAAGCGCCAGCCCGCCGGGGGTATGGACGACCATGTCGATGGGCATGTCGTCCGGTGTCAGGCGGATCGCCCGGAGGATATCCTCGGAATCGTTGATGTCGATGTACCGCATCACGGGAAAACCGAGGAATTTCATGGTTTCCTGCCGGTGGATGAGGGTGATGACCCTCGAGTTTCTCTTCCGTTCGAGGGCGCTGATCACCGCCATGCGCTTCCCCTGCATCATCCTCTGCTGCAGAAGGGGCATGAAGAGGATCATGAGCAGGATGATCCAGAAAAGATTTCCGACCCAGCCGGACATCCTTTCCACCTCCCTTACCGTATGTTCAGCAGTTCCCCGTAGAGCCGCCTTCCGATCTCCATGCCGCGGTCGATGAAATCGGGTCCGTACGCCCTGCCGGCTTCCGACCGGAAGGTCCCCCGGATCCTTTCGATGCCGGCCAAACCTTCGAGGTACCGACCGAGGACGGCCGAGATCGGCACGTTTCTCCTCGCCATCATGGACCACAGCATCTCGGTGAAATTGTCGGGCCCCCAACGGAACTTGTCGGCATCGTAGAGCGTATCCGAGATCAGCAGGTCGAGGGGTTCTTCGAGGACCTCAACGGGTTGAAAGGCCTCGTGATTGCCGATGGCTTTCGTGATGGCCCTCACTTCCCTCTCAGGAAGCCCGAAAGAGGCCGCGAGGATGGGTTCGGCCGCCTCGGCGCTTCTTTTCGCATGATGCTTCTTGAACCGTCGAAGATCGTGGAAGACCCCGGCCAGGTGAGCCAGGAGCATCAGCCGGTCGCCGTCGTAACCGATCGACGCGCGTTCCGTCTCCACCAGGACGAGGGCCCCCGCATCGATCGCCACGCGGGCGGCATGAAGAATTCCGTGCCCGAAGTGGTCTTCCTGGCCCCTGAGGATGGACAGGCCTTGCCTCACGAGGGGATGGGTTCGGAAAAACCTGCAGGAGGCTCCGACCTCGCGCTGCCTTTCAAAGTAGAATCGGGGCGTTCCGACGGTGGAAGAGATCTTTCTCGACAGTTGCATCGCTTTCCGATAATCGTGCCGCACACCGGAACTCCCTCCGGTCACCTCATGGGCCGACCGGGTGAATCATGGAGCTGTAATGTACCATGATTGCCGCGCCTTTTCAGTCATTTTTTGGGGGATGCGATCGCACGGACATCAGCCCGGACGGCCGTCGGACGGGCTTTACAACAGGGCATGCATCACCTTCTCCAGGTGGTTGAGCGTGTTGCACTCCCTTGCAATGTGACAGAAAGGCAGGTATCGTTTCATCTCGGAATCCCCCGAGCCCCAGAGAGAGGGCGATTCCGGATTGAGCCAGATCAGCCGCTTACACCGTTCCTGCATCTTCTTGAGGATCGCCACCTCCGGGTCCCCGAAATTGTTCCGGGCATCCCCGAGGATGATGACCGTGGTCTTGTTGGTCAGTTTTCCGGCCCAGCCTTCCCAGAAATCCCGCAGGGACTGCCCGTAGTCCGTCCTTCCCATCCAGATATCCAGGCCGGTGCCGGTCTGGAGCCGGACCAGGGCTTCCTCGAGATCGTACTTCTCGAAGACCGAACTCGCTTCCACGAGGTTCGAGCACAAGATGAAGGTATCGATTTTCTCGATCAGCTCATTGAGGCTGTACAAAATCAGGAGAAAGAACCGGACGATCGTCGAGACGGATCGGCTCACGTCGCAGATGACCATGATTCGGGGCCGATCGATTTTTTTCATCTTCCACCGGGTATCGAAGGGCAGGCCCTGGTAGGCGATATTGCTTCTCATGGTTTTCTTGAAATCGAGCTGTCCCCGCTTCGCCCCCTTCTTCCGTCTTGTGTGCAGATCGCGCAGATTCTTGACCATCTTCCGGATAATAACCCGGATCTGCTGGTAGTGATGCTGCTCGATATTGGAAAGCCTTGCATTCCTCAAATAATGTTCGATCATGCCCTCCGTGGCCGATCCGGCATACAGGCCGTACTGGCGCTCCACGAAATTCCGGACCCGGTCCGACAGGTCCTCCCGACCCTGCTCGAGGATGTCCGCGATGCGCGTGGAGTCTTCGTCTCCCCTCATCCGAAGGGACCGGATGAAGTCGTTGAGGTCATCCAGGCCCATCTGCTGCATCAGCCGCCTGACGTAGAGTCCCTTCTGCGTGAAGAACTGGATCCCCGTGATGTCCACCGAAAGGGCCGCCTGGCTCATCGCAACGGCAAGCCCGGCCATGTTCCCGCTCAGGATCATCTGCCCGATGAGAGGCATTTCCGCATCGGCGGCGCCTTCCATCGCCTCCGGGCGGTCGCCGGCCCGGTGAAAGGGGGCGTCCGTCGAGAAAAACCGGTCGAAGGTCGCATGAAAGATCTCTTTCTCGGAGAGCGTTTTCGCCAGGGCCGCCGAAAGGGCGCTCTTCAGAAGGCCCCTGTCCGCATAGCCGATCAGTTCGGTGACGTGCATGGCATCGATGCTCTCGGAGACCGAGACCCGGACCCCGGAGCCGCGAAGGGCCAGGATGAAATGTTCGAGCACACTGTCCATGATCAGGTCGTTTTCACATTCAGCGCCTTTTCGGCCAGACCCCGCAGTTGCTCCTTCACCAGCTTGACGTCCTCTTCGAACTTGACAAAGGTGTTGAGGGTGTCATGGATCAGGTCGACGTTCAACTGATCCACGTGCAAAACCATCAAAACCCTTGCCCAGTCGATCGATTCACTGATCGAAGGAACCTTCTTGATGTCGAGTTTTCTCACCTCGTGAATGAAGGCGACCAGTTGAGTCTCCAGCCTCTCGGAGATATCCGGAACCCGGGTCCGGACGATCTCCCGCTCGAGTTTCTGATCCGGGAACGGGATATAGAGATGCAGGCAGCGCCGTTTGAGGGCTTCGCTCAGCTCTCGGGTGTTGTTGCTCGTCAGAAAAACGAAGGGTTTGGTCACCGCGGCGATGGTGCCGACCTCCGGGATGGAGACCTGGAAGTCCGACAGGACCTCGAGCAAGAACGCTTCGAACTCATCGTCGGATTTGTCCACCTCGTCGACGAGGAGCACGGCGCCTTTTTTCTCCTGGATGGCCTTCAAGAGGGGCCTGGGCTCGAGAAAATCCATGGAGAAGAAGATGTCATCGTACTGGTGCAGCTTCTGGATGGAACGATCGAGCCCGTTTGCACCCTGGATGATCTGGTCCAGCTTGTCCCGCAGGAGCTGGGTGTAGAGGAGCTGTTTACCGTATTTCCACTCGTACAGTGCCTTGGACTCGTCGAGCCCCTCGTAGCACTGGAGACGAATCAGCGGAACATCCATGAAGGATGCAGCGGTCTTCGCAAGCTCCGTTTTTCCCACTCCTGCAGGCCCCTCGACAAGAATGGGCTTGCAGAGCTGGTAGGCCAGATAGACCGTCGTGGCGATCTGCCGGCTGCAGATATAGCCCGCCTGTTTGAACGCCTGCTGGACGGTATCGATCGAGGAAAAGGTTTCATCGTGCAACGGTTTCATATGGGAATCCCTTTGACAGGAGCTTCTCTCCTATCTTTCTTGTCTTGATCTGCGCCACATGATCCGCCAATTGGATGGTCTTCCGCAGATCATGGGTGATGATGCGGAATTCGGGGTCATCGGCGATGCCGATTCCGGATGCAAGGACTTCGACCAGGGCCTGATGGTTTTTCGATTGCTGCTTCAGGGACACCGTCAATGCATCGAGCTTTTCCCGGTGGAGGCCGGCATCGCAGATCCGTGCCGCCTCCCCGGCCGTCACCTCCAGGGTCTCCAGGGAGACTTGAACGGCCCCCAGTTGATCCTTCAACCCCTCGCGGTCCCGGAGACCGGCGCCCCGAAGGAATTCCAGGAGGACTTCGAGCTGCCAGGCCATCCCGCCTAAAACGGGACCTGTGAGGAGGACGTCCTCCAGGGACCGAAAGGGTTTGGACATTCGCTCGTAGGCCGTGCCGTTTTCCCCCAGCCGATTCGCCAGGGGCACGCGGCAGCGGTCGAAACGGACGCCGCAGTGGGGGGACGGCCGCAGAAAATCGATCTTCATCCGGGGACCGGGCTGCACCCCCGGGGTATCGCGCGGAACGATGACGAAGGAGAAGGCTTTGCGGTCCATCGTCAGACCCGTCACGCCGAAGACCATGAAGAAATCGGCAAAGGTTCCGTTGGTCAGGTAGGCCTTCTCACCGTTGATCTCGTATTCGTCGCCGTTTTCGCGGGCCGTCGTCTTGCAGTGTTTCGGGTGCGCCCCCGTTCCGGGTTCCGATATGGCGATGGAACCCGTGATGGCCCCCCGGGCCATGAGCCTCACGTAGGCGTCGACCTGGTCCTCCCGACCGAAGTTCAGAAGAAAGAAACGAGCGACGACCAGATGGATCATCCAGGACAGGGCCATCCCCATGTTTCGTCCCCCCTGCACGAAGGACTTGAGGGCGAAAACGGCAGAGCGATAACCCTCGCCGGCTCCACCGTAGCGCTCCGGTATGCCCAAGCCCAGGAGACCCGCTTCGGCCATCCGGTCCCATACCTCCATCGGAAAGTCATCGGCCCGGGACAGGTCCTTCCGTTGCGCAACCTCCCGCAGGGCGAATCGCGCGACCCGTTCCTGAAGCTCCCCGTGCTGCCCGTCCATGCCCGTATCAAGCCTCCTCAATCCCCGCCGGCCCTTCCAAACTTCGAGGTGAATTGCCGGAGGACCTTCTTGAAAGACTCCAGCTCCTGTTCCGAGAATCCCGCCTTGATCTCCTCATTGATCCTCCGGATGACGATCTTGGCCTTTTCCAGTTCCTTCAGCCCGGCTTCGGTGATCACGATGTTCAGGGCACGGCGGTCGGCGGGATCCGAATTCCGCCGGGCGAAACCCGAGCGTTCCAGGCGGTCGATCAGGCCGGTCAGAGTGGAATTGTCGATGGACAAGGTCTGGCTCAATTCGCTCATCGATTGCCGGCTTTTCTGCTTCAGAAGGAAAAGGATCCCCGCCTGGGCGATCGTCACACGGACGTTTTCCTTCACCAGGGTGTTCTTGATGTAGGTCCTGAGCTTCTGCTGGGCCGTGAAGATGAGGTAAATCAGCCGGTCGTCCCCGTTCGTCATAAGCCGCCTCCGGAAAATATTTGGCATACAAAATAATATTTGTCAAACGATTCTTTCGGGGTGAAAGGATCAAAAAGGAAAAGAACCGGCGGGGTAGAGGCGCCATCCGGCCGCTTTCCCTGGACTCTCGGGATCCGTCGGCCTTCAATAAAGATCGCGGAGCCCGCAACCAAATGCGGGCTCCGCGTTCCGGCAACCCTCTCCGGGGCATCCGTCGGCCGGAGTAAAGAACGGGGGATTACTTCATCCCTTCGAGCAGACTCTGGAATGTGTCGTGATGCTCCTCTTCGTCGGCCAGAATCTTCCTGAACATCCTGGCCGTGGTGATATCCCCTTCCTTCTGAGCCACTTCGACCACCTGCCGGTAGAGCTTCACGGCTCCTTCCTCGTCTTTCAGATCCCGTTTGAGCATCTCCTTCAGGTTCGACCCGACAAAGATCGGCTCGGGTTTCGTCGTGGGGATGCCTCCAAGGTAGAACAGCCTTTCGGCGATATCCTCGGCGTGTTTCATCTCCTGGATGGCGATCTTCTTGAGCTCGTCCTTCACGGCGAAATGGGTCGCGCCGGACCACTGGACGTGCTGCCACATGTACTGGATGGACACCTGGATCTCCCTCGCAATCGACATGTTCATCAGATCCAACAATTTCTTGCTAGCCATCGAAAACCTCCTTTATCCCTTTTCTTAGATGATGTTTGAAAACGGTCTGACGATATTCTCCCGGATCTCATCCCCCGCACAGCAAAAAGGAACGCTATCGACGCGCAGGGATCTCGAAAAAATCACCCCTTCATCTCCCGTGAAGTCCTGTCTTAAATTCGGGGTACATTTTTATAAGACAATCATCTCGATTAGTCAATGCTTTTCATCGGGCAACAGGCCCTCCGATCTCCCCCCTTTCGAAAAGACCGCCGGCTTTCCGGGCCGGTCGCCCGGCATCGAAAAAGAGCCCCGAATCCTCATGGGACCAGGGCTCCATGGCCGACGCCGTCATCGATGAATTCGAGCGTTCGATCGTTCCGGATTACTTCTTTTTCTTTGCAACCTTCTTCGGTTTCGCCTTTGCCTTCTTGACCACTTTCTTCGCCGGTTTTTTCTTTGCTACTTTTTTCGCCCCCGCCTTTTTCTTCGCTTTCATCCCCGCTCTGCCTTTCCTCATGGGAGTGTCGCAACAGATGATTTCCCCGACCGCGCAGTCGCACGTTTCGTCCACCGCGACCACAAGGCCGCAAACATCGCAGGTGAACTTGTCACCCTTCCTCGCCTTTGCCATACGCTCCTCCTTTGCTTCGTGGTTGTCTGTTGGAAAAATTTCTATCCGATCCAAGATCACATTTCAAGCTTTTTCTGCCGACGGCGAAATTCTTGATTCTTTTTTGCTCGATCTTCTTTCTCCTCCCGCGACATGAAACATCTCTCCGGCAACGCCGAAGGGACGATGGTCGAGCGATCCACCCAAGTCCTCCGGCCGCCCGACGGTGCTTCTATTTCTTGAAGAGCGCATCGAGTCGACTCCGGGGATCCTCTTTCCCGTCCGGTCCGCTCGGTCGGCGGGAGAAATCCCGGAACAGAAAATAATCGCAGAAATTGCTCCGCTCTTTCTCGAGAACCCTTTCGGCCTGCGGTTCCCGGCAGTGATTATACGCACCGGCATCATAAAAGACGCAGTTCCTGCAGCACTTGAGATCGGCGCCGCAGAACGGGCAGGTCTCTGTGCGACCGACCCTGTCCGGTACGCTCAATTCCTTCCGGCAGCGGTAACAACTTTTCATGTCGGACGACCTTCATCGAACCCGGGCGGCGACCGTCCCTTCAGCGTGTTTTCTTCTCGGACGGCAGCAAGAGAAGGCGGTACAAGAAATCCCTCATGGCCTGCCAGGAGCGGCTGTCCGCTTTCTCGTCATAAGCGGCCCCCTTCGCCTTGTCCTTTCCCGCATCGGGATTCGTGAAGCTGTGAACGGCCCCTCCGTAAAAGATCATCTGCCAGTCCGCATGGGCCCGTCTCATCTCTTCCTGAAACGTCGCGACTTCCTCCGGAGGCACATAGGGGTCATCGGCCCCATGCAGCACGAGGACAGCGGCCCTCATCGTCTTGGCATCGGCCGGACGTTCCGTGCTCAGGCCTCCGTGAAAACTCACCACCCCTTTCACATCGGCCCCGCTCCGGGCGAGTTCCAGGACGGCCGTCCCTCCGAAACAGTAACCGATGGCCGCCAGACGACGACCGTCGGTCTGCTTCAGGGATTTCAACTTCGCCAGGCCCGCCCGCGTCCGGCCCCGGAAAAGTTCGGGATCCTTTTTATAGCTTCCCGAGATCGTTCCGGCCTGCTCGGCATCCGCCGCCCGGACACCCTTCCCGTAGATGTCGGCCGCAAAGGCCACGTAACCCAGTCGGGCCAGATGTTCCGTTCGCTCGCGGATGAAATCATTGAGCCCCCACCACTCGTGCACGACGAGCACACCCGGCCGTTTTCCCTTGTAGGCGTCATCATAGGCGAGGTATCCCTCGAGGACGACGCTTCCGTGTCGGTACTCGACGACCTGCGTCTGGATCCTCGCCTCGGCCGTCGAGGCCATCAGCAAAACGGCCCAGACCACCCATATCCTCCTGCTCATGAAACCCTCCCTGTCATCGGATCGGACGTCGGGTCCATCTCGATCGGCTGTCCTCAGCGGATCCCCTCGCGGGCAGCGCCTACCTGCCTGCTGCGGACATACTTGTCGATCTCCACCACCAGAATGACCGACAGGGCGACGGCAAGGATCTCCATCCACTCCGTCAGAGACAGCGGCACCGTCTCCAGCAGCCAGGCGAAGGGCGGTGCATAGATCGCCGCCAGATGGGCGAACACGGAAGCGATGAGACCATAAGCCAGCAGGGGGTTCCCGAGGACCCCAAGACGGAAGATCGAGAGGGACTCGGATCGGCTGTTCCAGGCCTGGAAGAACTGAAAGAAGACCATGGTCGTCATGGCGATCGTCCGGCTCTTCTCAACGGGCAGCCCCGCCTGGAAGGCGTGGATGAACGTATAGACGACCCCCGCCGAAATCACAAGACCGACCAGGATCGTCCGCTGGACGAGGACCCCGGACATGACGCCCTCCGCGGGATCCCGCGGAGGCCTGCGGATGACATCTTTCTCTCCCGGCTCGAAGGCCAGGGCAATGACCTGAAAGCCGTTGGTCACCAGGTTGATCCAGAGCAGTTGCGAAGCCGTGTAGGGAATGGGTACACCCAGGAGCACACACCCGACGATCGAACCGATGGCGGCCACGCCTGTGGGGATCAAGAAAAAAACGACCTTCCGGATATTGTCGAAGACAACCCTGCCTTCTTCCACGGCACTGAAAATGGTGGCAAAATTATCGTCGGTGATGACCATGTCGGACGCTTCCTTGGCCACATCGGTTCCCTTCTGTCCCATCGCCACCCCGATGTGCGCGGCCTTGAGCGCCGGCGCATCATTGACCCCATCGCCGGTGACGGCCACGATGTCCCCCTTTCTCATCAGCTGCCGGACGATCCTCATCTTGTGGTGCGGTGACACCCGGGCGTAGACGGATACCCGTCCGACCCGTTCGTACAGTTCGTCTTCGGACATCCCCTCGAGATCCCTCCCGGTCAGGACCTCCGCGTCACCACCGGCGATGCCGAGCATCTGTCCGACGGCCAGGGCGGTGGTCGGATGGTCGCCCGTCACCATGACGACACGGATACCGGCGCGGCGGCACCCCTCGACGGCCTCGATAGCCTCCGTCCTCGGCGGGTCGATCATACCCTGAATGCCGGCAAGAATGAGGTCCCCCTCGACGTCCTCGTACCGGATCCGCTCCAGGTGATCGGGGGCCTCCTTGTAGGCCATGGCCAGGACCCGCATCCCGTCCTGCGCAAAGAGGTTCGATGTCCGCAGGATCTCCTGTGTCCTCAACTCATCCCGGTCAAAACAGGTCACGCAGAGGTCGAGGATCTTTTCCGGGGCCCCTTTGACGAAGATGATCTTTTTCGAATCCACCCGGTGCAGGGTCGCCATGTACCCCCGGTCGGACTCGAAGGGAATCATATCCAGTTGAGGGTAACGCCTCCTCTCCTCCTCCACGTCGAGCCCCGCCTTCATGGCCGACACGATCAGGGCACCTTCCGTGGGGTCGCCCTCGACGCGATACTCGCCTCCCTCCTCGTAGAGGTCGGATTCATTGCAGAGCAGCCCGACCCGGAAACACATGAACAGATGATGCCTTTCCGCCTCTGTGATCGGCACCCACTCATGGAGGATGGCCCCCTTCGGGTTGTACCCGCTTCCCTTGACTTCGAAAACGTGTTCGCCGTCATAGACGACCCTCACGGTCATCTCGTTCCGGGTCAGTGTGCCCGTTTTGTCGGTGCAGATGACGGTCGTGCTGCCGAGTGTTTCCACCGCCGGTAAAAGACGGATGATGGCATTCCGCCTGGCCATCCTCCGGACGCCCGCCGCAAGGGCGATCGTCAAGACGATCGGCAATCCCTCGGGGACCGTCGCCACCGCCGCCGCGACGACCGTCACGAACATGGACCGGAGATCCTCGCCGACGAGGACACCTGCGACGAGCAGGACCGCGCTCGCCGCGAGCACGAGGAGTCCCAACCTGTTGGAAAAGCGGTTGAATTTCTCCTTGAGCGGAATATGGGATATCTCCGACGATCGGACCTCTTCCGCGATCGAGCCCAGAACCGTGCCGGTTCCGGTCTCGACGACCACGCCCCGACCACGACCGTTCACGACGATCGTCCCCATGAACGCCATGTTTCGCTGGTCGCCGTAAGGCAGACCGGAATCGGTCACAACGGCGGCGCTCTTTTCCGCGGGAAGGGATTCTCCCGTCAGCATCGATTCGTCGATTTTCAGTTCGATGACGGACAGGAGCCGCAGATCGGCGGGCACCTTCGACCCCGATGCGAGCAGGACCATATCGCCCGGGACGAGTTCCTCGCTGTTGAGCTCTCTTTCCCGGCCCTCCCGGATCACCCTGGCTTTCGGGACAATCATCTTTTTCAGCGCCTTCACACTCTCCTCGGCGCGATACTCCTGGACAAAACCGATGACGGCGTTGAAGAGGAGCACGGCGGAGATGACGAGGGTGTCCTTGATGTCCTTCAGCAGCGCGGTGATGACGGCCGCGAAGAGCAGGATGTAGATCAACGGGCTTGCAAACTGCCGCAGAAAGAGGACGAGGGGACTCGTTCCCCGTTCCTCGGGGAGCCGGTTGAAGCCGTACCGTTCCCGGCGTTCCCTGGCGTCCGCCTCGGAGAGCCCCTTCTCCGACGTCTGGAGCCGTTCGAGTATCTCATCGTGTGAAAGCTGATACCAATTCATCGATACTCAAACTATGAGGCCGCAGTCCTCTTGTCAACGAAAAATTTTGGGACATTTTGTCCTTTCGTTGCTTCCGGGGTCTGTAGTAAATTATAAAAATGCAGGCGATGTCGTGTCGCAGGGAATGACGCAAAACACGGGGAGGTGTTTGTCATGCGGATCGGTTTACCCAGGGAAATCAAAGACAATGAATACCGGGTGGCCATGACGCCCGGCGGTTGCCGTCAGCTGGTGGAATCCGGTCACCGCGTTCTCGTCCAATCCGGTGCGGGGCTCGGAAGCGGTTTTTCCGACGAGGCCTACCGTTCCGCGGGCGCCGAGATCGTCCCGTCCGCTGCCGACGCGTGGCAGGCGAACATCGTCGTCAAGGTGAAGGAACCCCAGCCGGAAGAATACGGCCTCCTCCGGCCGGACCTCATTCTCTTCACCTACCTCCATCTCGCGGCGGACAGAAACCTGACCCTCGAGATGATGAAGCGGGGCCTGACGGCCATCGCCTACGAAACGGTGGAACTCCCCGACGGTCAGCTGCCTTTGCTCAAACCCATGAGTGAAGTCGCCGGCCGGCTGGCCGTCCAGGTCGGTGCACACTATCTCGAAAAGGTCAACGGGGGAGCGGGCAAACTGATGGGGGGCGTACCCGGCGTCGAACCCGCGGTGGTCACCATCATCGGGGCGGGGACGGTCGCATCCAACGCGGCACGGATCGCCCTGGGCATGGAGGCGGAGGTCGTGGTGCTCGACGTGAACATCGATCGCCTCGTCCACCTGGAGGAAACCCTGCAGGGCCGCCTGAAGACGCTGAGCTCCAACCCACTGAATATCGAAGAGGCGGTGAGGCAGAGCGATCTTCTCATCGGGGCCGTCCTCCTCAAGGGGGCCCGGACCCCCCGACTCGTCACGCGCGCGATGATTCAAAACATGAAACCCGGCAGTGTGGTCGTCGATGTCTCGGTGGACCAGGGGGGGTGCGTGGAGACGATCCGGCCGACCACCCATTCCCATCCCATCTACCTTGTCGACGGCGTGATCCACTACGGTGTGACCAACATGCCCGGCGCCGTCCCCCGCACGAGTACCCACGCCCTCTCCAACGCGACGATGCCCTATATCCTCCGTCTGGCCGACGGGGGTCTCAACGCGGCCATCCGGGAAGATCGCGCCCTGGCCCTGGGGGTCAATATCCACGGGGGCCATGTGACCTATCCGGCGGTGGCGGAAGCCTTCGATCTGCCTTACACGCCGCTGGATCGTCTGTTGTGATCGATCGACGGAAATCAGTGCAGGTGCTGAGCGGGCACTTGCCCGGGTTTCGCCCACTCGAACCAGTCGGAGAAATGAAAATACTTGGCCCAGGTATTGATCACGAGGACATCCCCTTCGTGCGTGTCCGCCTCGATGGATTCCATCTGTGAGATCAGTTCCTCCCCCCGGGCAAAGTACGTCGTGAACCGGTAGGCCGCCACGTAATCGAGATCGAAGGCCTTCCCGAGGATCTTGAAGTAGACGTAGTTCATGATATTGCAGGCATCGTAAATCCGGGCCGGCATGGTCCTGCGGATCTCGACGGACAGCGTGGCCAGGGCCTTATGGTTCTGTTCCGCCAGGGATCTGAGCTGCAGCGGGATCAGATCGGGATATTCAACATGGATCCACTTCTCGACGCGGATATCCGTGGGCATCTTGGTCAACTGGTAGAGGATGCTTTCGTACCAGAGCATGACGAGGTTCATCAGCTGCTCCGGCGGATAGCGTTCATACAGCCTCCGGATGTCGGCCTCGATTTCGCCGGTGTAACGGCCGAGGGTTTTCTGGCTCGCCACGGGAATCCGTCTTTTTTCTTTCGGCGCGGCGTAGAGCCTCAGGATGTGGCCGCATTCATTTGCGATGACATGATTGACGATCTCGTCGGGGTTCTTTTTGAAAAAAAGCCTGTGGCGCGGTGAATCCTCCATCGCCGGTTTCAACATGGCCGGGACGGGCAGGTCCTCCGTCTCGATGAACTCGATGCCCCGGCCGGTCACCTCCGTCACGCGATGCAGGATGGACCGGACGGCCGGGATCAATTCAATCGGCACGTCTTTCTTCCCCATGGGGCGTTCCCTCCAACATCTCGTTTCCCATCCGCTTCACTGTAATGCGAACCGGCGTCCAATTCAAGGTGTGATTTCACCGATGAAACGGGTTTCCCCGAAGCTCGACGGCGGTCGTTTGAAGACCTTTTTTTCTTGAAAAATGCCGGGGGGATCATTTATCCTGCCCTCGGTTCCGTCATCCAGCGTCTTTCAACCATCCCAAGGGGGAATCCCATGGACCTCATGAAGAGCCCTCTTCTGACCGACCTCTACCAATTCACCATGCTGCAGGGATATCTGGACCGGCAGATGCACGAAACCGCCGCATTCGAATTCTCGATCCGGACCCTGCCGGAGCAGAGGGGATTCTTCCTGGCGGCCGGATTGGAAAGCGTCATTGAATTTCTCGAGCAGTTGAGGTTTTCCGGGGAAGAGCTCAACTACCTCTCGAAAAGCGGACGATTCTCGAAGGGCATGATCGATTACCTCGCAGATCTTCGCTTCCAAGGGGATGTGGATGCCATGCCGGAGGGCACCGTTTTCTTCCCCGATGAGCCGATTCTACGGATCACGGCGACCCTGCCGGTGGCCCAGCTGGTCGAAACCCGCGTGATCAACCTCCTGCATGTGCAGACGGTTCTGGCCAGCAAGGCCGCCCGTTGCTTCCTGGCCGCGGGGGGACGCGCCCGTCTCATTGATTTCGGGCTCCGGCGCGCCCACGGCTCGGAAGCGGGCCTTTTCGCCGCCCGGTGCTCCTTCATCGCCGGATTCGACGGCACCTCCACGGTGCTCGCCGAGTACCTCTACGGCATCCCCGCCTTCGGGACCATGGCCCACTCCTTCATCGAAGCCCACGACGACGAAAAGGAAGCCTTTCTCCACTTCGCCGAATCCAACCCCCGGATCGTCACCCTCCTGATCGACACGTACGACACCGTCGCCGGCGCCGGGAAGGTCGTCGAGATCCGGGAGGCCATGGACCGGAAAGGGATCCAGATCAGGGGGGTACGGCTGGACAGCGGGGATCTTCTCGCTCTGTCGAGAAAAGTCCGTTCCATCCTGGACCGAGCGGGGATGAAGGACGTGCAGATCTTTGCCAGCGGGAACATCGATGAGTACGCGATCCGCGATCTCCTGACTGCCGGCGCCCCCATCAACGCATTCGGCGTGGGAACGAAACTCGACACCTCGTCCGATCTCCCCTATTTCGACTGCGCCTACAAGCTCATGGAGTATGCCGGGAAACCCCGCTTCAAGAAATCGGAAGGCAAGGCCACCTGGCCCGGCCGTAAACAGGTTTTCCGGACCTTTCGGGGAAACCGGATGGCCGGGGATGTTTTGACCCTGGAGGGCGACCGCCGGAAGGGGACGCCCCTGATCGAGCCCGTCATGCGGGGCGGCCGGAGAACGGGCGGTCCGCTGCCTCTTCGGGAGATCCGGGAGCGGACCCTTCACCAGCTGTCGATGCTCCCCGAGGGTCTCAAGACCCTCGCCCGTCCGTCTCCCTATCCCGTCACCATCTCCCCGGCACTGAAACGACTCAGGAAATCGATGGAAAAAAAATTGGTTTGAAGGTCGGAAACATCCAAACCGACTTCTTCCCTCCGGATCCGCCCCCTACATCATGTCTTTTTCGGTTTGATCGACGGCGCGGTCGATTTCCGCCTTCAGCCCCGGGGGCAGCCCCGGGATGTCGACGGAGAGGAACCCTCTCACGATGGTCGCCGTGGCTTCGTCCTCCGAAAGCCCCCGCGACATGAGGTAGAGAATCTCATCCTGCGCGATTTTCCCGACAGCCGCCTCATGAGACATCTCGACACCGTCGACGGTCCCTCTCAGTTCCGGAATGGCGTGGATCACCCCTCCCCTCAGGATGAGACCCCGGCATTCCAGGTGGGCCTTGATGCCCGGGACCTCCCCGATGAGATCCCCGCGGGAGATGATCGTTCCACCGTTGCTGATCGCCCGTGCGACGATCTCGGCTCTCGTGTCCTCGCCCTTCAGCCAGACCCGGCCCCCGACGTCCAGCTCCGTTCCGGGGTTCCCGACCAGCAGGCTGTAGAACCGCGATACAGCTCCTTTCCCCACGAGGTAGGTGGTGGGGTACATCTGCAGGGACTTCACAGGTTTCAGGCAGATGTAGTTGTTGAGAAAGAGCCCCCCTTCCTCGACCCTTCCCACGGACCTCGGGCGAACCATCATCTCCTCGGCCCAGTGGTGGATCATGGTGAAACTCAGCTTGGCGTTCTTCTTGACGAAAAACTCCGAAATCCCCACGTGGAGCCCCCGCCGGAGATGCGGTGCCGTGGCGCACCCCGTGATGACGTGGAGTTCGGCACCTTCCTCGGCGATGATGAGGTTGTGCACGTACTGACTCAAGTTCTCCTTGTCCAGGTAGAGACAGGCCTGCACGGGGTAGATGACCTTGCTGCCGGGGAGGGCCCGGATCACGTACCCGTCATGCAGTTCGAGCTGAGCCCGGGCGGTGTACTTGTCGGCATCCACCGAAACCAGCTTCCAATAATAATCATGAACCCAGTCACACTCCCGCAGGGCCTTCTTGATGGGGATCACCTCAAGACCCTCCTGCCTGGAACGGGAAAATACGGCCGCCGTATCCATCTGGATGTAACTGCCCGATCGTCCGGCCTCCTCGGCGTCAATGCCCGCCTTGATCATCTGACGACGATCCTCTTCCGAAAGCTGGCCCAGGCTCTCCAGGACCGGGTGCTTCACCGGATCCGCCGTGAAGGCGGACAGGTCCACGTCCGGCCCCAGGGCCGCCTTCTTATCCCTGGCCTTCCGGGCTTTTTCGTCTATGTCGCGCATCGCACACACTCCTCGTACCCCGAGTTCTTGATGCACCGGAAGATTTCCGCGGGGTTGATCTGACAGGTCAGGACGCCGTTGAAGAGAACCTGTCCGACGTCGGCCGAGACGTAGTCGAGGATGAATCCCGTGTGGGTGATGATCAGGCCCATCTTGGTCCGTTCCAGCCTCCGCTGCTTGAGCGTTTTGGCGTCGTCATGTCGGATATCCCGCTGGAGCATCTGGCTGATGGTGTTTCCGATCAGGGCGATGTTCTCGAGATCCACTCCGGACTCGGGCTCATCGAACAGAAAAAGATCCGGGTCCTGCGCCATCAGCTGCAGGAGCTCCGAACGCTTGATCTCACCGCCGGAGAACCCGGCGTTGATGTCCCTCTCCAGGAAATCGCCGAAGTTCAATGCTCGGGCGAGCTCCTCCACGGCCACTTCTTTCCCCGATGCGCAGATCTGCACCATCTTGCGGGTCTTGAGGCCGTTGATGGTCGGCGGTCGCTGGTAGGACATCCCGATCCCGAGCCGTGCCCGTTCGTTGACGGGCAGATTCGTGATGTCGACACCCTTGAAGACGATCCTGCCCGAGACGACCCTGTACTGGGGATACCCCATGATCGTCATCAGAAGGGAGGTTTTCCCCGAACCGTTGGGGCCGAAGAGGATATGGGTCTCCCCCGGCTTGATGACCAGGTCGATATGCCTCAGGACCTCCCGGTCCCCGATCTGAACTTGAAGATCTTCAATCTGCAGCATCGCTTGCTCCTGTCGTGGAATGTGGATAGGGGTCGCACCGCCGCTCACGGCTTCGACGCTCTTCCCTCCCCCGCCTCGACGACTTTCTGGTATTTCTCATGGATCATCTTCCGGTCGAACTCGCGGAATTCCTCGAGCATGGCGTCCTGCTCTTCCTTGCTGAAGTATTCCAGGCAGGGGAAGAAGAAGTGCTTGTCCTCCTTCTCGATGTGGGCGGGGTAGAACCTCACCAGCGTCTCGAGACCGTGAAGGGCGTCCTCCAGGGCCGTCGCGTCACCGGCGAGAAATCTCGTCTTGGCCTCGTTCAGCTTGCCGACGACGCTGCGCGCGTAGACATGCTCTTCAACGAGTTCGTCCATGGTCTTCCTGTGCTCCGTGGTGAGCTTCTTGCGGGCCAGATCGCGGAAGAGGATATCCTCCTCTTTCCCGTGGTGGGTCCGGTCGGCGTAGATTCTGAAAAAATCCACGCAGGCATCGACGAACACGGGATCGATCTTCCTCCTCTCGGCCATCCTCCGGATCTCATCGCCGATCACCCGAACCATTCGTTCAATGAGTCTGTGTTCGATCATCAAAGGACCGATCGGCTTCATCGCTTCCCCTCCTTCCGACACCCCACGAACCGTTTCGGGTCCTGAGAAAAGTCGATCCTCCGTTTCCGCCGGCAAAGGCCGTCAGGCCCTCGACCCTGCCCCTGCGCCGTAGGTCTCGGAGAGCAAAAGTTCAGGAATTCCCGGGGCTCCCTGTCATTGAATAAGCATCCGGCGAAGCCTTGTCAAGGAATTCTTCACTTGTCAGGAGAGGTCGTAAGCCGGAATACGCCGGACGTCGCCGCCATCCCGTCTCCCGGAGATTCAACAGGCTTTAACCATCCGATATATCGATTCATTCCACGCGGCGTCCCTTTGCGACCGGCGTGCGCACAGGACGGCCCGAAAATTTTCACCCGCAGTGAAAAAAATGATTGACTTTTTTGATGATGAATATAATCAATAACCGGCTTTTGGGTCCGGGTCACCGTGAAATCCTCGGTTCATAGCGAATCCATGACCATCGAAGGGAGAATCATGAGAGTACGGGTGGATGAAGAACTGTGCATCGGTTGCGAGGCTTGTGTCGAAATTTGTCCGGAAGTCTTCGAAATGCAGAACGATGTCGCCGTCGCCAAGATTGAAGACGACATCCCCGACGACCTGGAAGATACCTGCCGGGAGGCCGCGGAAAGCTGCCCCGTCGAGGCGATTCTCGTCGACGAGTAGGGTGATTCCTCCCGGAGGGTCTGCCGGATCCGCGATGGGACCGGATTGCGCAAAGGGCTCCACCGGTTCAAACCTCAACGCCTTTTCATCATGGGAAACCCGGAACCGCCGCCGTGTCCGACCGGGAAACCGATCGAGCTCCCCCCCGCGTCACACCCGCTGTCTCGGCGGGTCTTTCAATATCGGAACACGCCGTCCTCGTAGATGACCTCGCGGCCGCCGCCGATCAGGTAGGCGGTCACCCGTTTGCGCTCTGTGTTGACGAAATCCCAGTGCAGCGCCGAATCGTTGAATCCCAGCTTCTTTTTCAGCGCAGGAGTCAGTCGGACGGGGTTGCCGTCGTAGGTATCCGCATAGGATGAACCCACGGCGAGATGACAGTTGCCGTAGCGTCCCCCGTAATTTTCATCGAAGAGGGTATTGGCCATGAAGCGGTTGATCCGGGAGAACCGCCTGTCCGTCAGCGAGAACTCCCCGACTTTCCCGGCACCGTCATCCATGGCCAGCTGCTGGATGACGAAGGACTCTCCCACCTCGGCCTCCGCTTTGACCACCTTCCCCTTCCGAAAGGTCAGACGGACGCCCCGGACGTAATTCCCGGTCCGGAAGGAGGGCTGATCGGCGTAGTAGATCCCTTCCGTACCCCGCCAGTCGGGTGAGAGGAAGACTTCAAAACTCGGGATGTTGTGCCCCGAAATGCCGACCCATTGCCTTCGCAGGCCGGGCGTGACCTTCAGGTCGGTGCTTTCGGACTCGACGTGATAATAATCGACCTTCATGCCGCTGAGCCACTTCTTGATGTCCTTCATCTCCCGATAGACCGATTCCCACTGATGGACGGGATTCCGCACATCCAGATAACAGGCCCGGATGACCTGCTCTGTGTATTCCTTGAGCGAGATCCGGGCGTAACGGGCGAGTTCCGCCGTCGGGTAGATGCACAGGGTCCATCCATAGAGGCCGGCCTGGTCTCTTTTCTCCAGGATGTCCCTCAGGGGTTTTCGGGCCACGATCGCCTTTGCGATCTTCCGGGGATCGACGTCGGCGAGGTGGGTAAGGGACTCGGGGGCATAAAGATAAATGCTGCCGTGAAGTCGCTCGCAGAGTTCGCGGTCGCCGGGCGCCGTGAACGTGAGCTGGGCCGGGTTCGATTTCCGATAGAACTGAACCTCCATGCGGGGGGTCAAGCCCGCACGCACAACCGGGTGGAGCCCCCCCTCCAGGAGTTTCGCCTGCACAACCTCGGCCAGTTCCGCCGCCGGCCGGTCGTAACGGATGAGGACGATGTCGTTTTTCCTGTACCGGTGTTCCCTCGCCGTCCGGAGCCCCCAGACCAGGACATCACCGTAGCGTTCGAGCTGCTGATCCGTAAATATCATCGCTTTGACTCGACCTCCTCTTTCGTCAGGATGAAAAGGGTCCATCACCCAGCGGCTTGCAGATGATCTCCCGCACCTTCAAATCAAAGAATGAAAAACTGTTGGCCGGCCGGATCAAAAGCGCCGTGTCCGCCCCCTCATAGGTCCCGCCGACGGCGATGATGTCCTCATCCGTGCGGACCAGCCCTGCATCGGCCGCCATGAGGGAGATCTCGATGGCCACCTTGGTACCCTGACCGAAGATTCGCAGCGTATAGGCCATGATCTCGTCGATCTGGTAGGATTTCAGCTTGTTCCGGACGGCACGGCCTACACCGCCGAAAGCGTGCTGGCAGGTCAAAACCCGAACCCCCCGGGCCTGGAGCTCCCCGCGCACGGCGTCCTCCATCTCCTGGATGTCGGGTCCAGCAAAACCGGTCACGTGTGTCACCGCGATGAGCTGGATTGCCGGGTCCAGCAGGTCAAGCGCCTCGAAGGCCGTCCGTCCGCTGCAGGTGGCCACGACCACCTTTTTCGTTCCCAGGGACCTGGCACGGTCCGAAACGGCCTCGAGCACGTGTTTCGTGTTGGCCGGGCCCGCCTCCCGGAAGTACCGGCAGATCCTGTCTTCATACGCCATGAGACCCTCCGATGAATGATCCTTCGTTGCGTGGCCTATCGGCGTCGCCATCCCCAGCGAAATCCCCTTCGGGAACGGGCCGGGGGCCTCTTTCTCTGGCTGGGACGCACAAAAATTTCCCTGGACACGGACTCATCGAAGGCCACCGTGCTCTCATCCACTTTGAGGATGTACGACGGCTTTTTCTGCAGCAACTCGATGGGTCGGCCGGTCATCACCCCCAAAGAGGACAGGTAGGCCAGGCGCGCCTGATCCGTCGTGCCGATGTAGGCAACGGTCCCCGTCTCCCCGGCCTCCATTTCGGCGAGAGAAACCACCAGGGGGCGCAGGTTCTTTTCACCGAAAACGCAGCATTCGCCCGGCGGGATGAGGTTCCCGTGGGGACAGCTCCTCGGGTGACCCAGGAGAATACAGATCGACTCTGCCGCGTCCGTGTCCAGCATGTGCTCATAAGAGCAGGCGGTCTTTTCCGCCTCCTCTTTCTCGAAATTCAACACATCGGACAGCAGACGCTCGGAGAGCCGCTGATTCCGGATGACTTTCCTGGCCTCTCGATACCCCTCTTCCGTGAATTCGACGCGGTCTTCGTTCCGGGACAGGTAGCCGTTGCGGATCAGCCAGTCCGCCACCGTTTTATGCCTCAACTTTTCATAGGGGACCGACGAGCCGGGTTTCGGGACCTCGGCGGTGTTTTCCACCCGCATCCAGAGCTCGCTCAGCGTTTCCTCCTGCTCCTCGGTCAACGATGCCTCTTTCTCCTCCATGCGCCCGCTCCGCTAAAAAGGTATTCCCAAAAACCTCAACAGAAAATTGAGGATGGTGCCGGCCAGTATCGCATAAACAAACACGAAGGTCACCAGCAAAACGCCGATCCGCACGCCCCTCTCCTTGAAAATCACAAAGAGATTCGCAATGCACGGTACAAAAAGAGTCATGACGGACATGCTGACAAAAACCTGCAGGCCGTCGAGCAGCCCCTGATCGAAAAGGTCGAAAAGGCCGGCCGCACCGTAGTCCCTTCTCAGAAAACCCAATAGGAAGGCCTGCGATGTCTTTTTCGGCAGATCGAAAAGAACCACAACGACCGGGGCGAAAAAATCCATGAGCGTGGACAGAAAGCCCGTCGCATCCACCAAGAAGAGAACGGCCGTCCCCAGGAGAAAGTAGGGAATCGCTTCGCGGATGAACCACTTGGTGCGATAGTAGGTCTTGCTGAGGATGTTTTCCAGCCTGGGCATCCTGTACGGCGGCAGCTCGGTGATGAAGAAAGGCGTCCCGCCCGGAAGAACCTTGGAAGCGAGGTAACCGACGATGAGCATCTGGAGACCGATGAAAGACAGAAAAAGGAGGATCGAGCCGCCCCCGATTCTTGAAAAAATCCCCAGAATCACGCCGAGCTGGGCGGAGCAGGGGATCCCCAGGGCCAGCAGGAGCGTGGCGATGATCCTCTCCCGCCTTGTTTCGAGAATGCGCGTGACCAGCGTGGCCATCGTTCCGCAACCCAGCCCCAGGACGATCGGAATGACGGCCCTGCCGTTCAGCCCCACGACCGTAAAGGTCCGGTTCAACATGACGGCAAGGCGAGGCAGATACCCCGTGTCCTCCAGGAACGAAAAGGCGAGGAAAAAGGCAGCCACAATCGGTAAGACGATGGCCAGCGCGTAGGTGAGACCCATCGTGATCTGACCGTATTCGCCGATGAAGAAATCCCTCAGGAGCGCGGAGGGGACACGGGAGAGGATCTGGATCACCGGGGGGAGAAGCAGGCCCTCGAAAAGGACGTCCTTGAAATAATCGACGAGATAACCCGCCGCGAAGACCCCGACGAATTCATAGAGACCGAAAAGGACGGCCGCCAAGAAGAAGAAACCCCAGAAGGGATGGGTCGAGAGATGTTCCAGGAGCGACACGGATCGAGCGGGCAGGCGCTGCTGCCGGCGTCTCGTCACGCTCCTCTTGATGATCCGGTCCGCGTAAGCCGCCCTCTTCTCCATGATCACCTGGGAGAGGGGTTCTCCCAAACGCAGCTGCGTTTTTGAAATGATCTCCTTGACGACACGCCGCTTGCCTTCATCCAGGTCCTTCAGAAGCTCATCGACCAGGCTGAGATTCCCGCAGAAGAGCAGAAGGGCGAGGAAACGCCTTGAAGGGAAGGAAGAGGGAATCTGATCGATGACCTGTCCGATCCCTTCCTCGATGCGCGGCCCGTAGTTGATCCGGAGGGACGGTTTCGCGGGATGCCGGATCGCATCCAGGAGCGCCTCTTTGCCCCTCTTCTCGGTCGCCACCGTCAGAACGACGGGCACCCCGAGACTCTCCGAGAGACTCTTCGTGTCGATGATGTACCCGCTCTTTTCCGCCTCGTCGGCCATGTTCAGATCCAGGATCATCGGAAACCCCGTTTCCGCCAGTGCCAGGGTCAGCAGAAGGGTCCGCCTCAGGTTCTTCGCATCCCCGACCTGCAGGATGGCTTTCTTTTCCTCGGCCAGGAGGGTGCGGATCGTGACCATCTCGTCTTCGCTCCGGGGGATGATGCTGCCGATCCCGGGCGTGTCGATCACATATCGATCCAGCTCCGCCGCCTTCCCGGACAGCACCTCGACGGTGGTCCCAGGGTAATTGGAGACGACGACATAGCGGCCGGTGAGGATGGAAAAGATCAGGCTTTTCCCGATATTGGGCTGACCGACGAGAATCAGCTTTTCCGCATCCTGGGATTTTCCGGCATCGGCCGAAATGAGGCCCGGGCCTGGCACCATGGGGATCACCTTCTCCGGTATGCACACACCGCCCGACATCGCTTTCACGGATCGCGGCGATGCTGCGGGGATGTTCGAAACATCGGGGACAGCCGCTGGGTGAAAAGGCGCTTTTCGGTTCTCCGGCACCCCGGTGGAAACCCGACTTGCGCCGCACGGATAAAACGAAAGGCCCGGTCGGACGCCGAACATCCGCCAGGAATCCCGACGGGGACTACCCCGGAAATACGTCCTTCAGGACGGTATCGATGGAACGGCAGGCATTGCAGATCACCCGACCTTCCCGGTCAATGAGAACGATGGTCGGCACGCCCCTGACATCGTAGCGTTCGGCCACCTGCCCGTCCTGGTCGACGAAAACTCGATAGGGCAGCTCATGTTTTTCGGCATAAGCCGCCACCTTGCCGGCGGGCTCCTGAATGAAGACGTTGATGACCTCCAGACCCGTCTTGCCGTAGGACGCATGCAGCTTCTTGATGTGCGGGATCTCATCACGGCAGTACTTGCACCATGTCGTGCTGAAAACCAGGAGGACGGGCCCGCTCCGATGATCCGAAAGCCGAAAGGCATTCCCTTTCAGATCCCTGAGGGCAAAATCGGGCGCTTTCTGTTCGATGCTCTTTTCCCGAATGTCGTATTTCCGGGGTTTCGTCGATTCGGACTGCGGTGAAGAACAGCCGAGGATGAAGAACCCGAGAACCGCGGCGAGATAGATTCTTTGCATCGTTGGGACTTCTCCCTTTCAGGTCATCATGGTCCCCGCTGTCACCAGCAGGTATTCTCCGATCAGGAGCATCAGCCATCCGAAGAGATGTTTCACGCGCACCATCCAGGTACCGGCTCTGGGCAGACTCGCCAGCAGCCCCGCGAATGTCCCCAACAGGATGAGCAGCGTCCCCATCCCGAGAGAGAAAACGAAGAGAAGACTCATGCCGTAAACGATGCTCTGCTGGGCCGCCACGTAACCGAGGATCACGCACAGGACCGGCGCAGAGCAGGGGCCGAGAATAAAACCCGACGTCAGACCGACGAAGAAGCTTCCCCCATAGCCCTCTCCCCGGGTTTTCGATGAAAGGCGGGACAGAAACGGCGGGACGGGGATCTCGAAGACATCCAACATGGATAAGCCGAGAAGAATGACGATGTTGGCGACGACCACGTGCACCCAGGGGTTCGACTGGATCTGACCGAACAGCCGTCCTGTCAGGGCCGCGAAGCCCCCGATGGCCGTGTAGGTCACCGCCATCCCCAGGACGTACACCAGGGAGAGGAAAAACCCCTTTGATCTTGATCCTCCGCTCCGTCCACCCACGTAAGCCACCGTCAGAGGGATGACCGGGTAGACACAAGGGGTGAAGCTCACCAGAACGCCCCCCACATAGACCGCTCCAAAGGCAAGGACAACCGATGTCCGCAGGTAGGTCTCCAAATTCGCTGTCAGTTGTTCCATCATCGAAAGGTCCACCCGGCGATCAATGACGAATTTTATATAATACCTTCCGCATCCCTTCAAGCTGCAATTTTCCCCTCCCGTCTTCGTCCGTCTCCGTCGGTCCCGTTTCCCTTCCTCCGGACAAATGAATTGCAACTGTGTTGCATTCATGGTATGGAGGCTCCATGAAAACATCCCGAGGACACTGCGAGGCCGCCTACACGCTGAAAAAAGCCGGTCTGAGCCAGACTTCCCACCGCAAGAGGATCCTGGACATGCTGATTCACGCCCACACGCCGCTGAGCGCGAGGGACATCCTGAAGCAGCTCGGTCAGCGCAAACCCATGAACCGGGTGACGGTCTATCGGATCCTCGCCTCGTTCAAAGCCGAAGGAATCATCCGGGAAATCCCTTCGGACCACGGTGTTCACCATTACGAAATGGCCTGTCGGCACAACCCCGTCCATCCACATGTGTACTGCAGGCTCTGCCGGGTCATGACCTGCCTGCCGCCGATCACGCCGTCCCGGGCGTCGGAGCTGTTCATCGCTCCCCCGGACTTCAAGGTCGATCACGTCCACGTCAACATCACGGGGCTGTGCAAACGCTGCCGGGGAAAATGATATGCCACGGATCTGGGGAGTGCATTCATCCCGTCGCCCACAGAAAAGCAAGAGGGAAACAGGGACACCGACCTGCCGGCCGTCGAATCGCGCATTATCCGGTGCAGACACAAGAAAAAGGGGGCCGGGGGTGAACAGGGTTTGGATCCTCCCGATGACGCTGATGCTGCTGGCGCTTCTTGTGCACCCGTCCTGGGCGGAGCCCGTTCCCTCGGCCGTCCCTGTGTTCGTCAGCATTCTTCCCCAAGCCTATTTTCTCGAGAGAATCGGGGGGGACCGGGTGCACGTCGAGGTTCTCGTCGGCGAGGGACAATCGCCCCACACCTACGAGCCGCCCCCCAGACAGATGGCATTGCTCTCGAAGGCAAAGGCCTGGTTTCTCATCGGGGTTCCTTTCGAAAGGCCACTGGTGAAAAAAATGACTTCTATCCGGTCGGAGATGGTCTTCGTCCAGACCCAGAAAGGTGTCCCCTACCGGACCCTCGAGCGGCACGATCACGGGAAGCCCCGGCTCGAAGCCGCAAAATCGAACGGGCATCAAAGCGCCGGGATTCCGGACCCTCACATCTGGATGTCCCCGAGGCTCGTAAAAATTCAAGCACAGAACATTTACGACGCCCTTGTCCAGATCGACCCCTCCGGCCGTGCGTGGTACCAGGAGAACCTGCAATCCTTCCTGAAGGACCTGGATCGCGTGGATGCCAACATCGCCCGGGCCCTGGCTCCAGTCAGGGGCAGAAAGATGTATGTCTTTCACCCCGCCTTCGGTTATTTTGCCGACGCGTACGGGCTCACCCAAGTCCCCATCGAGATCGGGGGGAAGGAACCGGGGGCCCGCCAGCTGGCGAACCTGATCGAGCGGGCAAAGGCGGACGGCGTCCGCGTCATCTTCGTGCAGCCTCAATTCTCGTTAAAGAGTGCAGGGGTTGTAGCAAAGGCCATCGGTGGTGCTGTTCTTCCGATCAACCCCCTTTCAAGGGACTATCTGTCCAATCTTGAACAGATCGCCGCCGCCATCGACCAGGGCCTTCGTTGAGGTCGTCATGAGCCACGGAAACGCTGTCACGATTCGTCATGTATCGTTCTCCTACGATGGAACATCCGTCCTGGAGGATGTGAACCTCACGATCAAGGAGCGGTCCTTCATTTCCATCGTGGGTCCCAATGCCGGGGGGAAAACAACCCTCCTGAAACTCATGCTCGGTCTGATCCGACCCTCCCGGGGGACCATCGAAGTCCTTGGCATGCCCCCTGAGAAGGCGCGGACCCGGATTGGATATATGCCCCAGCAAGTCCAGTTCGATCTGCAATTCCCCGTGAGCGTTTTCGATGTCGTTCTCATGGGCCGGCTCGGGAACACAAAGCCTTTCGGACCGTTCGGCCGGACCGATAAGGCCATTGCGTGCGACGCCCTGCGAAAACTGGAGATGCAGGACATGAAAAACCGGCCGTTCACGGCCCTCTCCGGTGGACAACGCCAACGGGTGCTCATCGCCCGGGCCCTCGCGTGCGAACCGGAGATGCTTCTTCTGGATGAACCGACGGCCAACGTCGACCTGGTGGTGGAAAAGGAGCTTTTTGAACTGCTCCATGAAATGAGCAAGGCGATCACCATCGTCGTGGTGAGCCACGACGTGGGGTTCGTCTCACATTACGTTCAAAGCGTTGTGTGCGTCAATCGCCGGGTTCTGGTTCACCCGACGACGACCTTGACGGGTGAAGTGATTCGAGACCTTTACGTTTCCGATGTCTGCATGGTCAGTCATCACCAGAGGAAGTGAAGGAGGCGCAGGCGTCCCATGATCGATTTTCTCTCGGACGTGACACGTTATCCGTTTCTTCAGCATGCCCTGCTCACAGGGGTGCTCGCCAGCATTGCCTGCGGCATCATCGGCAGCTACGTGGTCACGAAGAAAATCAGCTACATTGCGGGAAGCATTGCCCACACCGTCCTGGGCGGTCTGGGCGCAGCCCGTTATTTCCAGGTTGTTCACCGCTGGGACTGGTTCGACCCTCTGTACGGCGCTGTCCTTGCCGCCATTGTGGCAGCGCTGGTCATCGGCCTGGTCAGCATGAGGGCGCGACAGAGGGAAGATACCGTCATCGGGGCCCTGTGGGCCGTCGGGATGGCTGCGGGCATCCTTTTCATTTCCCGGACGCCGGGTTACAGCGAAGACCTCATGAGTTACCTGTTCGGAAATATCCTGATGGTCTCCGCGCAGGACCTCTGGCTGATCGCCGGTCTCGATCTGCTCGTCCTGGTCATCGGTTCGGTGTTCTACCACCAGTTTCTCGCCCTGTGTTTCGACGAAGAGTTTGCAAGGCTCAGGGGCGTCCGGGTGGAGGCGTTCTATCTGCTTCTGCTCTGTCTCACCGCCCTGACGGTGGTGCTGCTCGTGACGGTCGTCGGCATCATCATGGTCATCGCCCTGATCACCCTGCCGGTTGCCGTGGCCGGTGAGTTCACCAAGAGACTGTGGCATATGATGATCCTCTCGACCCTGTTGACCGCCGGTTTCACCACTGCCGGTATTGCACTCAGTTATGGACCCAACCTGCCCGCCGGAGCCACCATCATCATGGTGGCGGGGGCTGCCTACCTCCTTTCCGTGGTGGGTTTGAGGGCTCTGAAGATCAGCAAATCATAGGGCGCAGGAGACCGCGGGGGGGACAGGCGGGCGTCCGGCCTGCCCGGTCGGCGGTCTTCGAAATTCCTTCCTTCACCGGCGCTCCATCCGATGATGGTCAAGGGACTGCACGATGAAGAACGAAAGGAAAACATCACAGGACAAGGGTCACCGGGAGCGCCTCCGGCAGCGATATGCGGCATCGGGTATCGGATCCCTGCACGACTACGAGGTCCTCGAACTGCTCCTCTTCCACGCCATCCCCCGGAAGGACACCAAGGGGATGGCCAAGGAACTGCTTCGTCGGTTCGGAAGCCTGAAAAAACTGCTCGACGCCGACCCGAAAGACATCGAAAGCCTGAGAGGCGTCGGCCCCCAAACCTCCCTGCTGTTCCGGCTGGTCAAGGACCTGGGCGCCCTCTACCTCCGGGAGGAGGCGATGGCCTCGCCGCAGCTATCGTCGACGAAGGCGCTTCTCCAATACTGCATGGTCTCCCTGGGCGGGCTGAAGGACGAGCGCTTCGATGTGATCTATCTCGACGCCCAAAACCGGATCATCCGGACCGAGGTGATCCAGGAGGGAATCGTCAACCAGGCGGTCGTCTACCCGAGAAAGATCCTTGAAAACGCGCTGAAGCACAAGGCCTCTGCCGTCATCCTGGTCCACAACCACCCGTCGGGCCATTTGAAACCTTCGGAGGCCGACATCCGCCTGACCCGGACCCTCCAGGACACCGCCCGCGCCCTCGACATTCTCGTCCACGACCACATCATCGTCGGCGGCAACCGTTATTTCAGTTTCCGTGAAGAAGGATTGATTTAGGAGGGCCTTCCACAGGATCCGGGAAACGGATCCCGGTTCAGGGGTTGTCTTGATCCCCCTTGTTTCGTCTATCCTGATCCCGATCCCCTTTTCCCTCTCTTCAGAAGGGGACGGGGGTGAAGGTCATCAGGAACAAGCCCAGCGTCAGCCAGCCGATGATTTTTCTCCCGCCGTCGAGCGGGATCCAGTCATAGACGACCGGGGGATGGTTGATTCCCATCACCAGCAGAATGGCCCCCCAGAACAACCAGCCCGTCCACGCGAAGATCCCCAGGAAAAAGAGCAAGATCAGGACACCCTTGGCGACGATCTGCTGCCTCCTTCCGAAGACCGCATAGATCACATGCCCCCCGTCGAGCTGACCCACCGGCAGAAGGTTCAACGAGGTGACGAGCAGACCGATCCAGCCCGCGAAGGCGACGGGATGAAGAACGAGATTGATCTCGGCCGGTACCGCACCATGAACGGCCCGGACGAGGAGGGAAAAAAGGATCGAGTTTCCGAGGGATATGCCCTCCTCGGGAACGGACGGCACGATCTCGGACAGGGCAAGGCCGATGAACAGGGCGGGGATGGACACGACCAATCCCGCCAACGGCCCGGCGACGCCGATATCGAGAAGGGATCGACGGTCCATGATGGGCGACTTCATCCGGATCACGGCCCCGAAGGTGCCGATCAACGTGGGAGCCGGGATGAAGTAGGGAAAGGTTGCTTCGACGCGGTGATACCGGGAGACGAAATAGTGACCGAACTCGTGGGATCCGAGAATGAGCAGCAGGGTGAAGGCAAAGGGGAATCCCTTTCGGATGTCGCCGGGTTGCTCCAGCAGGTTTGCACCCTGCTGGAGGGCACCGGCCGCCAGAGTAGTCAGAACGGTGACCGCGAAGAGTGCGATGGGGATGAAGGGTTTCAGTCGATCCCTGAATCGACCCCGGGCGGCCTCCGATTGCGTGAAATGATCCATGTCGTCCGACTTCCCCGAAGATGAAAAAAGGGGTCATCCGGATGACCCCTGAAAAAACGCTTCACGGCTGCGAAAGGACCGGTGGAAACCGAATCAGGTCTTGGGAGCGGAATTCACCTTCTCGCGCAGCTCTTTGCCGACCTTGAAAAAGGGGAGTCTCTTCGGTGAGACATCGATACTGCTTCCCGTCTTGGGGTTTCTTCCCTTGTAGGCGTTATAATTTCTCACGATCAGGCTCCCGAAGCCCCGGATTTCGATTCTCCCTCCTTTTTTCAGTTCGTCTGTGAAACCTTTGAAGATGAGATTGACTACATCCGTCGCCTTCTTCTCCGTAAGATTCTCCCTCTTGGCCAGCGCCTCGATCAAACCGGACTTATTCATGATAACCCCCTGAAATAACTTGTTTTCTGGGATGTCTCAGGCGTTCAAAAGGACCACAGACGAGATAAATACTTAAAAACATTTTGAAATAGGCTTTTTTTATAAAGCGCTTTTACCGGTATTGTCAAGATAATTTTTATCCTTTTTCTTCCGTACCCGAGCCGTAAGTCCTTCAATTTCCCGCTTAGTCAGCGCCCTGCACTCCCCTTCGGCAAGGTCGCCGAGCACCAGATTTCCTATGGCAATGCGGATGAGGCGTTGGACGGGGTGCCCCAGCGCGTCAAAGGCGCGTCTGATCACCCGGTTCCTTCCCTCGGAGACGACGATGCGAAACCAGGAACTCTTCGGGTTCGTCCGCTCCGGGTGAACCTCCACAGGCACGAAAGGGCCGTCCTCGAGGTCCACACCCTCGCGGAGAAGACGCATCTTCTCGACCGAGAGCTTTCCCCTGACCTTGACGAGATAGGTCTTGAAAACTTCATGCCGGGGATGCTGGAGGCGCTGGGCGAAATCCCCGTCGTTGGTCAGGATCAGGAGCCCCTCCGAATCGTAGTCGAGTCGGCCGACGGGGTAGACCCTTTCCCTGACGTTTTTCAGAAGATCCGTCACGACCGGCCTCCCCTCGGGGTCCTTCAGGGTGGTCACATATCCCCGGGGTTTGTGGAGTGCGAGATAGCGTTTTTCGACCCCGGTGGATATGAGCCGGCCTTCGACGCGAATCTCGTCTCTCTCCGGGTCCGCCTTCGCCCCGAGACGGGTGATGACTTCGCCGTTGACACTGACCCTGCCTTCCCGGATGTAGCGCTCCGCCGTACGCCTGGAGGCGACGCCGGCCCCTGCAATGATCTTCTGAAGCCTCTCCTGCATGGCCCGGTCACTCCTTGAGTTCCTGGAACTCCCGGAGGGTCGGCAGTTCGCTGAGGTCGTTCAGGTTGAAGACCTCCAGGAACCGCTTCGTCGTTCCGTAGATGATCGGTTTACCCGGTACATTCTTGCGTCCGAGCATCCTCACCAGTTTCTTTTCGAGGAGGCCCCGCAGGGGACCGCTGACGTCGACGCCCCTGACCTTCTCGATTTCCTGCCTCGTCACGGGTTGCCGGTACGCCACGACCGCCAGGGTTTCGAGCGCAGCCTGGGTGAGCCCGGGAGGCTTGACCCCTTTGAGTTTCCGGATCCACGGGGCCATGTCCGTCCTCGTCCTGAACTGATAGCCGCCCGCGACCTCCGAGAGATAAAAACCGCCGTTGCGCTGCGCATAATCGGATTCGAGCGAGCGGAGGATGCCGGCGACCTCCTCCCGATCGGTCGCCCCGGTGATCTCCATGATCTTCTCGACGCCGAGCGGCGCCTCCGATGCAAAGATCAGCGCCTCCACAATCGACCGGAGATGTTCCATGGCTTTCTATTCCTCCACCGCAAGAAAGATCCGTATGGGCCCAAAGGCATGGGTCTGATAGGCCTTCACGACCCTCATTTTCATCAATTCCAGGATGGCGAGCAGCGTATAGATGATCATCCGCCGATCCTGGACGTCCGCCAGCAGGTCCCGGAAGTGCACGCTCTTCTCGACGGACAGCCGCTCGAGGATCTCGTGGATGCGATCCGAAAGGGACATCGTTTCGGTGTCGATCTCCATCCAATCCTCGTCCTTGAGCCCCGAGACGATCTCACGGAACGCCTCCACCAGCCGGAAGAGGTCGACCTCGATCATCTCCTCACCGGGGTCGGCCTTGACCTCGGGCACGAGCCCCCTCTTGAACACATCCCTCTCCAGGAGGGCTCTCTGTCCGAGGCTCAACGCCGCTTCCTTGAAGGCCTGGTATTCCAGGAGTTGGCGGACGAGGTCGGCCCTCGGATCGGGCTGCTCCTCCTCCCCTTCCTCCTTCTCTTCGGGCGGCAGAAGCATCTTCGACTTGATGTTCAGAAGGGTCGCGGCCAGCACGAGGTATTCCCCCGCCAGGTCGAGGTTCATCGACTGCATGAGCTCGAGGTGGTTCAGATACTGTTCCGTGATGACGGCGATGGGAATGTTGTAGATGTCTACTTCATTCTTCTTGATGAGGTAGAGGAGCAGGTCGAGGGGCCCCTCGAAGATGTCTAATTTGATCGCATAACTCATGCCGTCAGATCTTCACCGCTTCCCGGACTTCCTCCATGGTCTGCCGGGCGACCTCCGTCGCCCTCCGACAGCCGTCGTTGATGATTTCCCGGACTTCCTCCATGTGGGAACGGTAATAGTCCTGCCGGTCATGAATGATCTTCATGCCCTCGAGCACCCACCGGACAAGCCGCTTCTTGCAATCGACGCACCCGATGCCGGCCTTTCGGCATTCACGGTCGATCTCCTCGACCTCCGTCTGGGGAGCGTAGATCGTGTGGAAGGTAAAGACGTTGCAGACCTCGGGTCTTCCGGGATCGCTCCTGCGCATCCGCTGGGGATCGGTGAACATGGACTCCACCTTGGCCTTCAGCACGCTGTCCCGGTCGCTCAGGTAGATGGAATTCTCGTAGGACTTGCTCATCTTTCTCCCGTCGATGCCGAGCAGCTTGGGGACCTCCGTGAGCATCGGTTCCGGGATGGGAAAGATCTCCCGGTAGAGAAAGTTGAACCGCCGGGCGATCTCGCGGGTGAGTTCGATGTGGGGGAGCTGGTCGACCCCCACGGGCACACCGTGGGCCTTATACATGATGATGTCGGCGGCCTGAAGGACGGGGTATCCGAGAAAGCCGAAGGTGGAGAGATCCTTGTCCGCCAGTTCCTGCTTCATCTCCTTGTAGGTCGGGTTCCTTTCGAGCCACGGCAGCGGCGTGATCATGGAAAGGATGACGAAGAGCTCGGCGTGCTCGCGGATCCGCGACTGGATGAACATCGTGCTCCGCCGGGGGTCCAGGCCGACGCTCAGCCAGTCGACCACCATGTCCTGGATGTGGCCCCGGATCGGGTCCGTGTGGTTATACTCGCTGGTCAGCGCGTGCCAGTCGGCGACGAAGTAGTAGCATTCGTACGCATCGCTGTTCTGCAGATCGACCCAGTTCCGCAGGGCGCCGTGCAGATTACCCAGATGCAGCTTACCTGTGGGACGCATCCCGCTCAATATTCGCTTCTTCAAGGCTCTTCCGTGCTCCCCGATTCTTCCCGGGGTGACCGTTCCGCTCCCTGCGACGGGTCAGAGAGGCCTCCGGTTCACCTTCCCCGGGTGCGCAAACGGCGCAGATATAGCAGAAAGCCCCCTCCCCTGTCAATGTGACGGCATCCCGCCGGGGCACGCCGTCAGGATTCCTGCGGCGGCTTCCGACGGATCGCCGATTCGGCCTCGTGGAGCGTTCTGCGAAGGAGCCGGCTTCCCCTCGCCCTCATCCGGACCGGCTCCATCACGCCCAGCGCCTCGAGCCGGAGCAGGATCCGGCGGGGATCCTCCTCCTTCAGGATCAACTCCAGTTCCGCCGCGAGCCGGTAATCCTCCAGCCGATCGAGGACACCGGATGCCAGCGCTTCTTGGGCCCGCCTCTCCGTCGCATCATCCATCCGAAACCCCAGGCGGCCCTCGAAGCGCACGGCCCGGAAGATCCGGGTGGGGTCGTCGATGAAGCTCCGGTCATGGAGGATCCGGATCTTCCTCTCCGCCATGTCCACCCGCCCCCCGAAGGGATCCATGATCTCCCCGAAGGACGACGGCGACAGTGCGACGGCCATGGCATTGACCGTGAAATCCCTCCGGCGCATGTCATCCTCGATCCGCCCCGGACGGACCCTGGGCAAAGCGGCGGGACGATCGTAGATCTCCAGGCGCGCCGTCGCCACATCGATCTTGAAACCGGCCGGGAAGGTGATCGTCGCCGTGCCGAACCGCTGATAGGACTTCAGTTGGGCGTCGTATCGTCGCGCAAAGACCTGCGCGAAGCGGATGCCGTCCCCCTCGATGACGATGTCGATATCGGCGTTGTCGACCCCGCGATGAAGATCCCGAACCACACCGCCGACGAGAAAAGCCCTGAATCCGAGGCGTTCGGCCTCTCGTCCCGCAGCCTCGAGGATCCCGACGAGGGGCGCTCCAAGTTTCCTCTCCAGGGATTGACGGATCTGTGCGATGGAAGACGGCATCTTTCACCAAGAAGCCTCACCGGCGTCGATCCTTTTCCATTCCCTTCCGACGGGGGGGAACGGACAGAGACCCCCGACGGGACCGCCGGCGAAGGCTCGACCGGTTTGGGACTTCGGAACGTATGCTTTCCAAGCGGTTTCAGGGACCCCTCTTCTTTTTTTTCACGAGGAAATAGAGATCCCCCTCTTCTTTCATGTACCCCGCGACGGCACCCGCCTCGTCCCCCGTGCCGCAGAAGAGATCGACCCGCGCCGGACCCGCGATCGCCCCGCCCGTATCCTGGTTGAGCACGAAACGGGAGAAAGACACCCAGGCAAGGATCCTGCCTTCGGGATCGACAAGGGGCTTCCGGGTCCGGATGAAGGCCAGGGCGCCTTTCGGAAAGACCGTTTGATCCGTCGCGATGGACCGCCCTGCCGTCACGGGCACATCGAGGCTTCCGACGGGTCCTTCCTTTACCATTCGGAAGAAGACGTAACTTTCGTTGTAATAAAGGATCTCCCTCTGCTCCTCGGGATTCTCCCGCAGGTACTGCCGGATCGCCTGGGCGGACAGATTCCCGGGAAGGATCTTCCCCCGGTCCATGAGGTATTTCCCGATGCTCCGATAGGGCCTGCCGTTGGAGAGGGCGTAACTCACCTGAAAACAACGGCCACCGACGGGACAGATCTTCCCCGAGCCCTGGATATGAAGAAAGAAGATGTCGACGGGATCGGAAAACCATGCGATTTCGAGCCCCCGGCCCTTCAGGGCGCCCTCACCGTCGATCTCCTCCCGGCTGTAGTACGGCACGACCTCCCCCTTGTCGATCCTCCCCACGAGCCGTTCACCCCTGTAGCGATCCCTGAACCTTTCGAGGTTGACGATGAGCAGGTCCTGCGGGGCCCGGTAGATGGGGTAACGATATTCGGGCGTTTCCGTCAGTGACGCCTTCAAGACCGGTTCGTAATAGCCCGTGAACAGGACCGTTCCCTTGAGACCCGATCCCGTCGCACGGTAGACGTCAAAGGACGATGCTATTTTCTTCTGCTTCTCGGACCAAGGTTCGGGACCCTTCAGGACGTCGAGAAACAGTTGGAGCGTCTCCTTCATGTCACCCACGGTGTACCTTCCGGGGCCCACCGGGAGGACCCTGCCCTCCGGTAATCGGTTGTAGTACTGGAGACTTCTCATGACGGCGAGTTCGAGGGACTCCGGCGTCAGGTCATCGGAAAAGGCCGGCAGGGCTTTTTCATCGAGGAGCACCAGGGGCTCGGGGGCGCCCACGAGGGTACGCTCCAAGGGCGCCGCACAGGCGACCCACAGAGAAAGGCAAAAAATGAGCAAGGCTTGGATCTTCAAGGTCTTCAACAACATATCGGCACCGGTACGGGTTTCGGCCCAGAAGGATCGGCATTTCTCGCCCGGACGCTTCCGCCTCAGAGTTCGACGATCATGGCGGCCTCGTCACAGTAATCGGGGTATTTCGGGCATTTGAAGCAGTCGGACCAGATCTTCTCGGGGAGCGACAAACGGTCCGTCTCGTGAAACCCGATCTTCTCGAAAAAATCCTTCTGGTAGGTGAGCGTGAAAATCCTGTAGAGCTCCAGCGTGACGGCCTCCGAGATACAGGCCTCCACGAGCCTCTTGCCGATCCCCCGCTTCCGGTACCGGGGATCCACGAAGAGGGATCGGATCTCGGCCAGGTTTTCCCAGAAGATGTGCATGGCGCAGATACCCACGATCTCGCCGCTTTCGTCATCGATGTAGACGTAGAAGTCCCGCAGGGAGTTGTAGATGTCCACCAGGGACCGCGGGAGAATCTCACCCTCGCCCGAGGAGAGATTGATCATGCGGTGGATCGTCTTGACGTCGCCCGTCTTTGCCTTCCTCAGCATCTTCTCCCCCCCGGGGCTTCCCGGCATCACCCGGTGATTCTCTTCTGGGCGGCCCTGAGCATCTCCCTTGCGTGTTCCCTCGTCTTGTCCGTCACCAGGACACCGCCGAGCATACGGGCGATTTCCTCGATTCGCTCGCGGTCATTGAGACGCCGCACAAAGGCCTTCGTCCTCGCATCCGCAACGCCCTTGGAAACCAGGTAATGACCGTCGGCGAAGCAGGCGATCTGGGGAAGATGGGTGATGCAGATGACCTGGTGGTGTCTGGAGACGTCCTTGAGTTTCCGCCCGACGACTTCCGCCGTCGCTCCGCCGATGCCGCTGTCCACTTCGTCGAAGATCACCGTCCCGACGGAGCCCGTCCGTGCGAGAACCTTCTTCATGGCAAGAACGATCCTCGAAAGCTCCCCGCCGGAGGCGATCCTCTTCAGGGGCTTGAGTTCCTCCCCCACATTCGTGGAAAGGTAGAACTCGACCGTATCCACCCCCTTCGACAGGAACGGGGTGCCGGCCTCCCCGTCGACGGCCGGGGAATCGATCATGACCTTGAACCTCGCCCGCTCCATCTTCAAAGACCGGATCTCGCCGTTGATGGCCTTCTCGAGGACGGCGGCCGTCTTCGCCCGCTCCCGGGAAAGAAGGGTTGCCAGCTCGCGAAGCTGCACTTCGCGGGTCTGGATCTGTTCGGCGATCCGCTCGATGTCCCCGGCGACCGTCTCGAAACCCCTGAGTTCCTCCTCGATGCTTTCGCGGGTCCGCAGGATCGACTCCAGGGTTCCCCCGTACTTGCGCTTCAGCCGGTTGAGAAAATCCAGCCGCCCCTCGACTTCATCGAGACGGGCCGGGTCCCGGGGAAGTTTCTTCACATAGTCGCGCAGAGCGAGAGCCGTGTCCTCCAGCTGGATGGCCACGGCATCGAGATCCTCCGGTGCGATCCGGAAATCCGGGTCGATCCTGCGGAGCTCCCTCACCTGGCCGATGATCCGGTCGAGTTCCGCCAGGATCGAACCCTGCCGCTCGTAGAGGGCCGCATGGGCGGCCTCGGCGATTTCCTGGAGGCGCCCGGCATGCGCCAGGATCTTTTTTTCTTCCTGAAGGGCCTCGTCTTCGCCGGGCTTGAGGTTTGCCGCGTCGATCTCCCGAAGCTGGAATCGCAGAAAATCCTCCCGCTCCGCACGACGCTTCTGGACCTCCCGCAGTTCCTCGAGCCGCAGACGAAGGCTCTGATGATTTTCGTAGAGGTTGGTGTATTCCGCCCGCGCGGGCAGGAGGCCCCCGAACTCGTCTAGGAGGTCGATGTGGCTGTCGGCGTTCAGAAGCAGCTGGTGCTCGTGCTGACCGCAGATGTTGATGAGGGACTCGCTCAGCGTCGAAAGCGCATTGAGCGTCGCCATACTGCCGTTGACGTAGACCCGGTTTCTACCCGACCGGGAAACGATCCGCCGGATGAGCAGTTCGTCCTCGACGGGCAAACCCATCGCCTCAAGCCGATCCTTGATGTCCGGACGGCCGCGGACGTCGAAGACCGCCTCCACCGTGGCCGAATCCTCGGAAGAGCGGATCAGATCCGCCGTCGCTCTCTCACCGAGGAGCAGACTGATGGCACCGATGATGATGGATTTCCCCGCGCCGGTCTCCCCGGAGAGAATGGTGAGACCCTCCGGAAATGAGATCTTCAATTCGTCGATGATGGCGAAGTTCCGGATGCTGAGATCCGTGAGCATCTTACGGCCTTTGATCCCCCGTCGGGGAACCTCCCCATCCCAGTTTCGAGCGCAGGATCTGGAGGTAGTCCCTCTGGGGGGACGTCACGAGATTGGTCACATACTCCGATTTCCGGATGACGATGGAATCGCCCGACCGGAGATCGAAGGAGAGCTGGCCGTCCAGCGTCGCCGTCGCACCGATTCCTTTCGTCCAGAGCACCACCCGGATGCCGGCGCTCTCCGGCAACATGACGGGCCGGTTGGTCAGCGTGTGGGGGCAGATGGGATTGATGATCATGGAATGGAGCATCGGATAGACGATGGGACCTCCGGCGGAAAGGGAATAAGCCGTGGAGCCCGTCGGCGTCGAGACGATCAGGCCGTCGGCCTTGTAGGTCGTCAGGTAGCGATCGTCGACCATGACCTCCAGGTCCACCATCCGGGAGAGGTTCCCGCGGTTGATCACGACATCGTTGAGGACCGACCCGCCTTCGATCGTCCTGCCGCCGCTTTGGATCCCGACGTCCAGCATCATCCTCTTCTCCGTCCGGTAATCCCCGCGGTAGATCATCTCCAGGGCCTCCATCATCTCGTTGAGATTGAAGACGGTGAGATACCCGAAGGCGCCCAGGTTGATCCCGAGAATGGGCACGTCGAACTTCCGGACGGACCGCGCCGCCATGAGCAGTGTCCCGTCCCCGCCGAAGGCGACGATCATGTCGACGCGGGAGCCGATCTCCTCCCTGTCCACGCCTCCCGGCTCCCCCATCTTCCCGGCGATCTCCCGCTCGAGGAACACCTCCACGCCCCGGTGCTTTGCCCAGTCCTTGAGACGGACGATGAGCTCCGGCGCCTTCTCCTTCCGGACGTTTGCGACGATTCCGATTCTCCGTATCTCCACGAAAATTCCCCTTCAAAAACCGGCCGAAAGGTAACACAAAAACACCCGGATTGTCCACGCGGATTTGCACCGTCCGCCTTCGATGCGCGGATCTTATCCGGGGCGGACCGGAGGACTCGAAGCCTTGACAACCCCGGGCGCTCTGGGGTACGTTCGCCCGACTGAAAGGAGGGCGCCATGGGTTTTCTCAAAGGGACGATGACCTTTTCACGATACCGTGTGATGGGGGAGCCGCAGGGTTCCTTTTCCGACTTTTTCGACCGGCAGATCAGGAAATACGCCTTCCAGGAACTCGGTGAGGGGACGGATGAAAAAGCCCTCGGATGGACCTCCCTCGAAAACATCCTCGACACGCAATTCGAAACCTCCCATTACGCCGTGGGACCCCATCTCCTCTTCTGCCTCCGCATCGACCGCAGGACCGTCCCCTCGGCCCTGCTCCGGGTCCGCTTGCTCGAGGGCGAACAGAGGGTTCTCAGGGAAACGCACAAGACAAGGCTTTCGAAGGACGGCCGCCAGAAGCTGAAGGAAAGGCTCCAGGAGGATCTCCTCAAGAAAACCCACCCCGTCCCCTCTTTCCACGAAATCCTCTGGGAGCCGTCCCGGGACCGACTCCTTTTCGGATCGCTGTCGTCGAAGGTTTTCCAGGACTTCGAGGACCTCTTCAAGATCTCCTTCAGACGCTCCCTCAGGCCCTTTCTCCCCTGGGACCCCTCTTTCCTCGATGGGAACACGGCGCGGAAGGTCGGATCCCTCGCGAAGGGCTTCCTGCTCGAGGAGCAACGTCCGCCGGAGCGGCAGACGGACCCCTCCTTTCTCGGCAGGGAGTTTCTGACCTGGCTGTGGTTCAAGAGCGAAGAGCGAAACGGCCGGGTCACCATTCCCGGCAAGGACGATGTGGAAATCCATTTCCTTCGCAGGATCGTCCTCGAGTCCGGCGAGGGGGAATACTCGGAAACCGTCGTTTGCCAAGGCTTTCACGCGGATCTTCGGGAGGGGAAGGCCGCTCTACGGGAGGGCAAGAGGGTCCGGGAGGCCCGAATCGAACTGAAGCGGGAAAATTACGACTGGGAATTCACCTTCAAGGCCGACCCGTTCCAGTTCCAGTCCATGAGGCTTCCCCCGTCGGCGGGTGAGGACGAAGAAGGACCGGAACGTGAAAGCCGGATCCTCGAGAGGATCGACAGAATCGAGGCGGCGGTTGAGACCATGGACGAGCTTTTCGATTTCTTCCTGAGGCGGCGCCTCTCCCCCCAGTGGGTCTCCGAGGAGATCCCCAGGCTCAAGAAGTGGCTGAGTCTCTGACAGCGGCCCGGGGGGATCCCGGGATCACGTCACCGGCGGCACGACGTAGCGCATGACCGCGAAGTAGTGGCAGGCGCTTCCGGCCAGCACGAAGACGTGCCATACGGCGTGGTTGAAGGGGATCCTCTTGATGAGATAGAAGACGGCCCCCAGTGTATAGGCGAGCCCCCCGGCCGTGATGAGGACGAGTCCCCCGGCGGGCATGGCGTTGATGAGGGGCTTGATGGCGAAAATCACGAGCCATCCCATCCCGATGTAGGCGAGCGTGGCCAGGAGCTTGAAGCGGTGGACGAAGAAGATCTGGAAGACGATCCCCGCCGCCGCCAGTCCCCAGATGATTCCGAAGAGGGACCAGCCCACGGGACCTTCCAGCGTCACCAGCGTGAAGGGCGTGTAGGTCCCTGCGATGAGGAGATAGATGCACGAGTGGTCGATGATCCTGAAGATGTGCTTCAGGCGGGCCGAACGGAAGCCGTGATAGAGGGTGGACGAGGTGTACAGAAAGACCAGAGCCGCTCCGAAGACGGCACTGGCCACGATGTGCTTGGCGGAACCGTAGAGGGATGCATAGATGACGAGGGCCGTGAGCCCTGCCACGCTCAGGACGGCGCCGGCGCCGTGGATGACGCTGCTGGCGATCTCTTCCTTCAGGGAGTAATGATGCTGCATCGATCTTTTCTCCGGATGTCCTTCCATCATGGGTCCTCGGGGCGATGCGGACGGGGGAATCCACCTAAGGGACGGTCCAGCCCCATTTCCTGAAGATTCCCTGCCCTTCCCTGGACTGCAGGAAATCGGCAAATCTCTGGGCGGTCGCCCTCTGCAACGTACGAGTCGTCACCGCCACACCGCATGAACGATAGATCGTGTTTTCCTTGTCGGTGTCCACGAGATCGGCAGCGGCGGGGTTCTCCTTCTGCCAGATCGTCCAGATCAACCAGGCATCATAGCTCCTGTCGCTGTTCCAGATTTTCTTCGCTTCGGCGCTGTTCACCGCGAAAAAGCCGATATTGCGGCGCATGCCGTCGACCAACCTGACATCCCCCGTTCTCCCGGCCACGTCTTCCCACAGCCCCACCTGTCCGGCGCCTTCGACCACCAGGATCTTGATCCCGGGTCGGGCAAGATCCCTGACGCTTTTGATCCCCCGCGGATTGCCCGGCCGGACGAGAATCGCCGACGGTCGCAGGTAAAGCGTCCGGATCGTCGACGGATCGATCAGTCCGGGAAGATCTTTGCGCGCGAAGTCCGTCATCATGTATTCGGAACCGCTGAAAATCAGATCGGCGTCTTTCATCGCCTGCTCTTTCCACACCGGGGTCGGCCCTGCCGTGATCTCGACTTTCACGCCGGATGTTTCCCCGAAGGTCTTTGCGGCCTCGCGCATGGCCGGAGCCGGTCCTCCCGGCCCATAGGCTCTCAGGACGACCGGTTCTTCAGCCGCTGCAGCAGGAGACGCGAACCCCGGCGACAACAGGGCGAGGATCAGAACCCCTCCCAGGGCGGACCTGAGCCCCCGTTCGATTTCAGACGGTTTCATCGATCCTCCTTCCCGGACGAACGACAGATCCATTCCCGGATGCCTCACCCTTTCGCCCGGACGCGCGACACGGGTGATCGCACCAGGAGTTCCTCCAGTGCGACGATGAGCTTCCTGTTCTGTCTCTCCGTGCCGACGGTGATGCGGACCTTGTCGCTGAGTCCCGGCCGGTCCCAGTAGCGCACGAGGATCCCCCGGGCCTTCAGGGCCCTGTAGAGCCGCCCCGCTCTGCCGTCTGCCGGCCGGGCGAGGAGAAAATTCGCCTGCGACGGCCAGACACGGAACCCGAGACCCTCGAGACTCTTCCCAAGCTTCGCCCGGGACCGGATGATCCGGCGGGTATTCCTCTCCTTCCACGCCTGGTCGGAAAGCGCCGCGATGCCCAGTCGGCTCGTGACGGCATCGACGTTGTAGCTGTCCTTGATCTTGATGAGCCCCCCGAGGGTCTCCGGCTGCGCAACGGCAAAGCCCAGACGAAGGCCCGCGAGCGAATACCCCTTCGACACCGTCCGGAGGACGATCACGTTCCTGAACCTTTTCACGAGGGACATCGCGTTTTCATCGGCGAAATCCGTATACGCCTCATCGACGACGACAATCCCCTTCACCCCGGAGGCCAGCTTCCCCAGGTCCTCGACCGGGGCCACCGTGGCCGAGGGATTGTTGGGTGAACAGACGAAGGTGACGACGGCACCCGCCCGGATCAGCCCCTCGACGGGAAGTCGATAATCCTCGCCGTAGGGAATCTCGGCGATTCCCGCATCCTGCATCAGGGCAAGGGTCCGGTAGAGCGAATAGGTCGGCACGGGATAGGCTGCCCTGCGGCCCGGCTCGAGATAGGCCCTGACGATGAGCGCCAGGTGTTCGTCGCTTCCGTTTCCGGCCAGTACCCAGTCCGGGCGGACGCCGTAGAGCTTCGCCGCCTGTTCGCAGAGGGCCCGGGACATCGGATCGGGGTAGCGCCGGAGCAGCTCTCCCTGAAAACGCTTCATCACCCGCAGAACCCTGGGGGAAGGGGGATAACAGTTCTCATTGGTGTTCAGCTTGATGACCCTGGACCCCGGAGGCGGCTGTTCCCCGGGGATGTAAGCCTCGAGCCTTTCGATGTTCTTTCTCAGGTATCCCATAAAAACTTTCCTTCCGGTCGGCGTTTTCTCTCCCTTCAAGCCCCCGGCCCGTATCTCTTTCCCTGGTAGGAATCCCTCCGCTCGAGTTCCCGGTCGATGGCGTTCAGCACCTCGAGCTTTTTCCGACCCCACTCAGGCGCCAGGTAGACATCCCGGTAGCCGTCCGCTGTCAGCCGCTGGATCACCATGCCGGGCGGCAGGATTTCGAGGACGTCGCAGACGGTGGAGACGTACTCGTCTCTTTCCATCATCCGGATCTGCCCCGCCCGGTATAGGTCGCCCGCGACGGTGCCGTCGAGGGCCAGGAAAAGATGGATCTTGATCCCCTGGACCGGCAGGGCGGCCACGAATCGGGCCGTCTCCATCATCTCCCCGCGCGTCTCCCCCGGCAACCCGAGGATGATGTGGGTGCAGACGTGGATGCCCCGGCCTGCCGTCTTCAAGACGGCCCTGCGGAAGGTCTCGGCGTCATGGCCGCGATGGATCTTCCAGAGCGTCCTTTCGTGAACGGACTGCAGGCCGTACTCGAGCCAGACGTGGCTTCGCCTTGCGTAGGCCTCGAAAAGGTCGAGGACCCGGTCATCGACACAGTCGGGCCGCGTCCCCACGGAAAGCCCGAGGACGTCCTCCTGTGAGAGCGCCTCGTCGTAGAGCGACTTCAGCTTTTCGTAAGGCCCGTAGGTGTTGGTGAAGGTCTGAAAGTAGGCGATGAACTTGACCGCACCCCTCAGCTTCCGGTAAAGGGCCTTGCCCATGCTGATCTGTTCGGCCACCGTGGGCAGTGGACCCGCCTGCCGCAACTTCGATCCCCGGCCGTCGCAGTAGATGCAACCGCCGGAACCGATCGTCCCGTCCCGATTCGGGCAGGTGAAGCCTGCGTCGATCTGAAGCTTGTAGACGCTGCAACCGAAGCGGTTCCGAAGAAAACTCTTGAAATCGTAATAACGCTTTTCGTTTTTCCAGAAATCCGGCTTCGGCATGACAAAGAAACGACCCGGAAACATCCGGGGATGATTTCCTGTTGTATTTTCGGAGCGATCTTATTAAATTACTCGAACATTTGCAAGTTGAACGCAAAGGCACCGGGAGGTTGGGCCCGTTCCTCGGAGCCCCGAGCCCCCAAGCCTTCAGCCTTCCATTTCGAGCCATGAAGAATTTCGATGTGATTGTCGTCGGGGCGGGTCACGCGGGGTGCGAGGCCGCCCTTGCCGCGGCCCGCATGGGCTGCGAAACACTTCTCTTCAACATCAATCTGGATTCGATCGCCCTCATGTCCTGCAACCCGGCGATCGGCGGGCTGGCCAAGAGTCAGCTCGTCAAGGAGATCGACGCCCTCGGCGGCGAGATGGGAAGGGTCGCCGATGCGACGGCCGTCCACTTCCGCGTGCTCAACGCCTCCAAAGGCCCGGCCGTCCAGTCCACACGCGTCCAGTGCGACAAGCAGCTCTACCGCCTGGCCATGAAGGCGACCGTCGAAAGGCAGAAAAAACTCCATCTGCGCCAGGGCATCGTGGACGGCATCATCGTCGAGGGCGGGCGTGTCACCGGCGTCGTCGACAGCACGGGATTCTTCTACGGCGGCAGGACCGTCGTCCTCACGACGGGGACGTTCCTCCACGGTCTCATCCACATCGGGACCTTCCAGACGCCGGCGGGCCGCGCCGGTGAAATCGCCTCGATCCAACTGGCCGATTGCCTCAGGTCACTCGGTTTCGAGATCGGCAGGATGAAAACGGGCACGCCGCCGAGGCTGAGGGCCTCGACGATCGATTTCTCCCGCCTCGAGCGGCAGGACAGCATCCCTGACCCGAAGCCCTTTTCCTACACCAGCCCGAAGCTCCGTGAAGAGCGGCTCCCCTCCTTCTTCAGCCACACGACGGAGACGACCCACCGGCTGATCCGTGAAAACATCGGGCTGTCCCCTCTCTACTCCGGCGTCATCAAGGGCGTAAGCGCTCGATACTGTCCCTCCCTCGAAGACAAGGTGATGCGATTCACGGACAAGGACCGCCACCCCGTCACCCTCGAGTTCGAGGGGCTGGACACGGAAGAGGTCTACGCCAAGGGCCTCGGCAACTGCCTCCCTCTGGACCTCCAGGAAAAGATCGTCCGCAGCGTCCCCGGCCTCGAAGAGGCCGAGATCATGCGCTCGGCCTACGCCATCGAGTATGACTTCGTTCAGCCCACGCAACTCCGGCCGACGCTGGAGACGAAGCTCATCGAGGGTCTTTTCCTCGCCGGTCAGATCAACGGCACCTCGGGCTACGAGGAGGCCGCCGCCCAGGGGCTCTGGGCGGGGATCAACGCAGCCCTCCGGGTCCAGGGCCGCGAACCCTTCATGCTGGAGAGGTCCCAGGCCTACATGGGCGTCATGGTGGACGATCTCATCACCCGAGGCGTCGACGAGCCCTACCGGATGTTCACCTCACGGGCCGAGTACCGCCTGATCCTGAGGGAGGACAACGCCTCCTTCCGTCTGATGGAAAAAGGCCGTGAACTGGGACTCATCCCGGAGGATGATTATCGGAAGATGAAAGAAAGGGCGGACGAGATCCGGCGGGGCGTGGAGAGACTCTCCTCCGTCACGGTGAATCCCACGGCCGATGTGAACAGGCTTCTCTCAGGGATGGGCTCCCTCCCCATGAGAAAACCCATGACCCTCTTCCAGCTCCTGAAGCGGCCCGAGATGACCTATGACGCTCTCAGGTTCTTCGAGGGCTGGATGCCCGTTGCCGACGACGACGTCAAAAGGCAGATCGAAATCGAGGCGAAATACGAGGACTACATCCGGCGCCAGCAGGAGGCCGTCGAGAGATTCAGCGAACTGGAGCACCGGAAGATCCCGTCGGGCATCGACTACTGGGCGATCCCCAGCCTCTCGAACGAACTCAAGTACAAGCTCACGAAGATCCAGCCCGTCTCCATCGGACAGGCCGGTAGAATCTCCGGCATGACCCAGGCCGCCCTTGCCGCCATCGTGATCTTCCTGAAGAAGATGGAACTCGAACGCGCGGCATACTGACGACAAACTCTCAGCCGAACGAGCGTCCCGCCCGCTTCACGAATCGGGCATACATCTTCCCTGCACTCCGGCTGTCCGTACAGGTGCAGGAAGGAAGTCGAGGGACTCTGGAATCCTGCACTTGTGATCGTCGAGACAGGCCGAAGCCCCGTCCTTTTCGAAAGCGCCACTCCGCGCACGTTCCAGTACCGCCAGCCCGATCGGAAAAGAACATTTTTGATCATATCGATTCCCCCCGCCGACTTGCTCCCCGAAGACCCCGAGTCATTTCCGGACGTGTGAAAAAAATTTTTCATCAATAAATACAATATATTATAAAAAAAGGTAATGCCCGTCACCCACGGGGTACAGCCGTGGCACATGATTTGGACTCCAGTGAACAGTAAGGACAGCCTTTAGAAAGCAGGGACTCAACGATCGATCCAAATGGAGGGTGACCTTATGAAGTTGAAACCGACAAGCCAGGAACCGAAGTCTCTTCCCGACCTGATCGATGATTACGAGCGTGCCCTGATCATCGACGCGCTCGTGAACACCGGCGGAAATCAGAGCAAGGCAGCGAGATTGCTCGGCATTACGAAGCGAGTCATCCACTACAAGGTCCATAAATACGGCATCGATCCCAGGCGGTTCCGTATGAACGGCACCTTGGGTTCATAGTTTGCCGTCAGCCCTTCACGTGTGCAGTCTTCGGATCCACGTCCCCGTGAACGAGTTGAAAAAGCATCAGTCCGGGGATTACATTTTTGTTATGCCGGAAATCATAAAAATAACATTTTTGTTACACACGGACACCAAGAAGCCGAAAACCCTCTTGAAAGAATCGGTGTACTTTCAAATAAGCGTAATTTTATCAATGAATTAAACTTTTGATCCCGTAAGCGTCCTTTATTCGTCCATGGCATGCTAATTGGAAAATCGAAACTCGGGAACACTTTTTAATGCGAGGTTCAGGAATCATGTGCCGGCTCATATCGATCACCAGTGAAAACCCCCTCTCCCCGATGATTCTCCTCCATGCACTCGACATGATGAGGGAGGGTCACGACGGCTCCGGCGTGGGTCTCTACCTCACCGACCTGGGCGGGGAATTCGAGCCCTACAAGGAATTCCCCATCCTCTCCGGGGTTTTCAGCAACGCGGGGATGAAGAAACTCGACGACTACATGCTCGCCCGGGGGTTCAGACCGAAATTCGAGCGCGCCATCCGACCGGCGAAGCCCATCCCGAAGGGTACACCCAAGAGAGACGTCTACCTGATCAGCGTCTACGAATATCCCGACGACTGGAAGTACCTGCCGAAGGCCGAAATCCACTTCCGGCTCACACTGACCCGCGTGCAGCTCCGGCAGATGGGCCTTGAGGACGGGTCCATGATGGTCTTCAGTTTCTGGCCCGATGTGATCATGCTGAAGGAGGTCGGTGACCCTCTGGCGATCGCCGACTACCTGGACCTCGCCGACCGGAACATCTACGCCCGGAGCATGCTCGCCCAGGGCCGGCAGAACACCAACTACGCCATCACTCTCTATGCCTGCCACCCCTTCTTCGTCCAGGGTGTGGCCACCATGACCAACGGTGAGAACACGGCCTTCGTCCCCATCCGCGAATTTCTCTCCTCGAGGGATTTCCCCGGGTACGTGGGCTATCAGTCGGACTCGGAAGTGTTCACGCACATTCTGCACTACACCTACTACACGCTCGGTATGGGCCTCGAAGCCTACAAACACATCATCACCCCGCTCAAGGACGAGGAGCTTGCGAGACACCCCGACGGGGCGCGGCTGAGACTGCTGAAACACACCTGCCGACCCCTGATCATCGACGGTCCCAACTGCGTGATCGGCTTCACGCCCGAGAAGAGCATGTTCCTCGTCCAGGACAGCAAGAAGCTCCGCCCCGGGATCATCGGCGGGAAGCCGGGCATCTACTGCTGTTCGTCGGAACTCTGCGGCCTCGACGCCGCCATCCCCGACCGGGACCGTGACCAGGACTTTCAACCGATGAAATACGACCTCGCTTATGTGGACAGCAAGCGCAGGGAGATCAAAATATGGAATCAATGGGAACCCTTCACCCATCTACACTGAGCGTCAAGGACCTCCACTGGCGGATCCTCTGGAGCAAGGAGAAGTGCACGCTCTGCGGACGCTGCACGGCCGTCTGCCCGGTGCAGGCCATCGAACTCGGTGTTCACCGCAAGCGCGTCCTCAACGTCCCCATGGGGCTCACCGATACCCCGGGGAATGTCTTTTCCGTCTATCACGGCATCGATCAGAGGACCGACCCGGCCTATGCCTGCGTCGGGTGCGCCATGTGCAATCTCGTCTGCCCCAACGACGCCATCCTGCCCGTCTTGAACGACGAGATCGACAAGCAGCGTTTTCACATCAACACAGGCGGTGTTCCCCGCAGGCGAGGCGGGAGACGAAACGTCCCGGGGAGCTTCCTCGACCAGATCAAGTTCGTCCGCATCTCGATGCTGACGGACCCTGCCCTCGACGCGGGACGTCACGAGTTCGAACTCAGGACGCTCCTGGGCCGGATCCTGCCTCCCGAGGAGGCCCTGAAGTTCAGCCGGGAGCAGGGCTGGATCCCGCCGGTCCGCGAAATCTACCCGCTGATCATCGGGAGCATGTCCTTCGGGGCCCTCTCCCCCACCATGTGGGAGGGGCTGCAGATGGGGGTGGCCTATCTGAACGAACAGCTGGGTATGCCCGTGCGGATGTGCACCGGCGAGGGCGGCTGCCCGCCGAGGCTCCTCCGTTCCCGTTTCCTGAAATATGTCATCCTCCAGATCGCCAGCGGCTACTTCGGGTGGGACGAAATCATCCATGCCCTCCCGGAGATGAAGGAAGACCCCTGCGCCGTGGAGATCAAGTACGGCCAGGGGGCGAAACCCGGCGACGGGGGGCTCCTCATGTGGTACAAGGTCAACAAGCTCATCGCCGCCGTCCGCGGCGTCCCCCCGGGCGTCAGCCTTCCCAGCCCGCCGACGCACCAGACGAAGTACTCCATCGAGGAGTCCGTGGCCAAGATGATCCAGTCCATGTACATGGCCTGGGGGTTCAGGGTCCCCGTCTATCCGAAGATCTCGGGGACGAGCACGGCGCTTGCGGTGCTCAACAACCTGGCCCGGAACCCCTACGCCGGGGGGCTCGCCATCGACGGCGAAGACGGCGGAACGGGGGCTGCTTACACGGTCTCCATGGATCACATGGGTCACCCCATCGCAAGCAACATCCGCGACGCCTACCTGAACCTGGTGAAGGTGGGCAAGCAGAACGAGATTCCCCTCTTTGCGGGAGGCGGCATCGGCAAGACCGGGAACCTGGCGGCAAACGCGGCGGCCCTCATCATGTTAGGCGCAAGCGGCGTGCAGATCGGCAAGTACATCATGCAGGCGGCAGCGGGCTGCCTGGGCTCCGAGACGGACCGCTGCAACATCTGCAATATCGGGCTCTGCCCGAAGGGGATCACCTCGCAGGATCCACGCCTTTACCGGCGGCTCGACCCCGAACACGTCGCCCAGCGCGTCGTGGATGTCTTTCTCAGTTTTGACATGGAACTCAAGAAGATCGTGGCACCGCTGGGACGCTCGACCTCTCTTCCCATCGGGATGTCCGACGCCCTCGGCATCACCGACCGCAACGCGGCCGAGCGCCTGCAGATCCGATACGTCGTGTGAAAAGGAAAAGGTCGTGGCGACGAAAAAGGCAACCATCAAGAAGAAAGCGGCCCCTCACCATCCCGCGGTCGTCATCCGCGGCATCGAGAGCGGTCTGCGCGTTGATTCGAGGGTCCTGGAGGAGCGCATCCAGGAGGCGGTCGCGGCGGGCCACCGCCTGATCGAGGTTCAGGCCTTCGGTCAGCACGGTATCGGGGGCCGCCTGTGGCAAGCCGGTGACGAGCCGGTGACGGTTCGGATCACAGGCTCTCCGGGCCAGCGGGTCGGGTCCATGGGGTTCCCGAACACCCTCATCGAAGTGATGGGGCCTGCTTCGGACGACGTGGGCTGGCTCAACGGCGGCGCCCGCATCGTGGTCCACGGCCAGGCGACCAACGGCACGGGGAATGCCATGGCCCAGGGCAAGATCTACGTGGCCGGCGACATCGGCGCCCGGGGCATGACCATGACGAAGCACAATCCCCGCTTTGCACCGCCCGAACTGTGGGTGCTGGGAGGCGTCGGGGATTCCTTCGCCGAGTTCATGGCCGGGGGCATCGCCGTCATCTGCGGATACGGCGCTCACCACGCCGACAACATCCTCGGGCATCGTCCCTGCGTCGGGATGGTCGGAGGCAAGATCTTCTTCCGGGGACCCCACCGGGGTTACAGCCAGGAGGATGCAAGGCTGACGACCCTTTCCGACACGGACTGGAAGTGGCTCACCGCAAATATGAAGGAGTTTCTCTCCGCCATCGGCCGACCGGAGCTGTTGCGAGAACTCACGGCACAGCGCGGGGAGTGGCAGCTCCTCGTGGCCCTCAAACCCCATGAGAAAAAAGGCAGAGACCTCCTCGACATGCACGCCTTCCGCACGGGCGTCTGGGATCGTGAACTCGGCCCAGGCGGCCTGATCGGGGATCTCACGACGATCGACCGGAGCCCGCTGCCCGTGATCACCACGGGAGACCTGCGGCGCTACGTCCCCGTGTGGGAGAATCACAAGTTCCTCCCGCCCTGTCAGGCGAACTGCCCGACGGGCATCCCCGTCCAGCGCCGGTGGGAGCTGATCCGCAGGGGCCTCGTCGACGAGGCGGTGGACCTGGCGCTCGCCTACACGCCCTTCCCCGCCACCGTCTGCGGGTACCTCTGCCCGAACCTCTGCATGCAGAACTGCACCCGGCAGATCGAAAGCCTTCCACCCCTCGACATCACCGTCCTGGGGAAAGCAAGTCTCAGGGCAAAGCCCCCTGCACCGGCCGGCCCCTCGGGGAAAAAGATCGCCGTGCTCGGAGGCGGCCCCGCCGGTCTTTCCATGGCCTGGCAACTCTATCTCAAGGGACACCAGCCGGTGATCTTCGAAAGGGGGGAGCGACTGGGCGGAAAGATTTCCAGCATGATCCCGAGGGAGAGGATCCCCGACGAGATCGTCGACCGCGAACTCGAGCGCCTCAAGGGACTCATCCCCCACGTTCGTCTCGGACATGACCTCACCCGAGAGGACTACAGGAAGATCCGTGCGGAGCATGACTTCGTCGTCATCGCCACCGGCGCAGGCCGTCCCCGGATGCTCCCCGTCCCGGGCATCGAGAGGGCCGTAGCGGCGCTGGAGTTTCTGAAGGCGAGCAAGCAAAACGCAGCGATCGTCGGTGAGAAGGTGGTCGTCATCGGCGCCGGCAACGTCGGTTGCGACGCCGCGGCGGAGGCCGCAAGACTCGGCGCAAAGGAGGTCACCCTCATCGATATCCAGGAACCGGCGTCTTACGGAAAGGAACGCGCCGCGGCCGAGGCCGCGGGGGCGAAGTTCCTCTGGCCCCGTTTCGTAAAGGCCATCGGGGAAAAGGGCGTGGAGCTCAAAGACGGCGGGATGCTCCCGGCCGACACCGTCATCGTCGCCATCGGCGACCTTCCCGACCTGACCTTTCTTCCCGAGGAGATCCGGACGGAGAGGGGCTTCATCACCGTCGACGACCGCTACCAGACCAGCGACCCGGCGGTGTTCGCCATCGGCGATGCCGTGAGGCTCGGGATCCTCACCGAGGCCATCGGCGCGGGGAGGAAGGCCGCGGAGGTCATCGATGCCAGGATCCGGGGGAAGGAAGAGACTCTCGACAGGCCGCCCCCTATCCGCGTCGAGCGGGTGAAACTCGAATACTACGACCCCCGCGTGAAGGGGTTCGAAGACGAAAAGGCCTGCGCTGATCAGTGCGCCTCCTGCGGTGCCTGCCGGGACTGCGGTCTGTGCGTTTCCCTCTGCCCGCAGGGCGCGATCTCGAGAAGGCCCCTTCCCGGGGACGCCTACGAATACGCCGTCGATCCTGACCTGTGCATCGGCTGCGGCTTCTGCGCCGGAGGCTGCCCCTGCGGTATCTGGCAGCTCATCGAAAACAAACCCCTGGAGGATATCGTCCCTGGAAACGGCATCCCGCCGTCGAGGGCCGACGCATCGCTGGAATGAGCCGCCGCGCCTCATCGCGGCGATTCACCGCGGTCGGAGAGGGTCGTACGGGAGCGACGAACCGATTGTCAGAAGGCAACAAATATGTTACTTGAACAGTTGAGATCCAGCCCATCCCGAAATCCCCATCAGGTCTGGAACCAGCCAAAATCAAAGAAGAAGGAGGCACGAATGAATCAGTGCAAGACAGCCAAGGATGTTTACAAGATCGTTAAGGAGAAAAATGTCAGTTTCATCCAGTTCTGGTTCACAGACGTCCTGGGAAAGCTCAAGACCTTCAGCGTGACCCCATCGGAACTCGAAGAGGGTCTGACCGAGGGCATGGGCTTCGACGGTTCCTCGATCGAGGGGTTCGCCCGCATCGAGGAAAGCGACATGATCGCCAAGCCGGACCCGACGACCTTCCAGCTGATCCCCTGGCGCCCGAGTGACCGACCGGTGGCGAGAATGTTCTGCGATATCCTGAACCCCGACGGCACCCCCTACGATGGTGATTCCAGGTATGTCCTGAAACGAATGCTCGCCAGGGCCGCAAAGCAGGGTTTCACCTTCTACGTCGGCCCAGAGCTCGAGTACTTCTACTTCGCCAACGAGTGCAGCCCCGAGATCCTCGATTCGGCCGGTTACTTCGACGGCCTGCCCATCGACCGGGGGACGGACCTCCGACGGCAGACCATCTTCGCCCTTCAGCAGATGGGAATCCGGGTCGAATACAGCCACCACGAGGTGGCCCCGAGCCAGCATGAGATCGACCTGCGCTACCTGGATGCCCTGAAGATGGCCGACACCGTCATGACCTATCGCGTGGCCGTCAAGGAGATCGCCCGCCAGAACGGAGTCTACGCCACCTTCATGCCCAAACCCATCTTCGGGCAGAACGGAAGCGGCATGCACGTCCACCAGTCGCTCTTCAAGGGGAGCAAGAACGCCTTCTTCGACCCCAAGGACAAGTACCACCTCTCCAGCACGGCGAAGCACTACATCGCCGGCATCATGCGCCACGCCCGCGAGATCACGGCCGTCACCAACCAGTGGGTGAACTCCTACAAGCGGCTCGTCCCCGGCTACGAGGCGCCGGTCTACGTCGCCTGGGCCCGCCGCAACCGTTCCACCATGATCCGGGTCCCCATGTACAAACCGGGGAAGGAAAATGCCACGAGGATCGAATTCCGCTCGCCCGACCCGGCCTGTAACCCCTACCTGGCCTTCACGGTCATGCTTGCCGCCGGCCTCAAGGGCATCGAGGGCAAATACCCTCTGCCTGAACCGGTCGAGCACGACGTCTTCGAGATGGACGAGAAGGCCCGTGCCAAGGCCGGGATCACCTCTCTGCCGGGAAACCTCTTCGAGGCCCTTCAGGAGGTTCAGAAGAGCGTTCTCGTGAGCGAGGCCCTGGGCGACCATATCTTCAACAAATTCGTCGAGAACAAGGTGAAGGAGTGGGACCTCTACCGAATCCACGTCACGGATTTCGAACTGAAACGCTATCTGCCCATGTTGTAACCGGAACCATTCACCCTGTGAAGCGTCCGGCACGGCGGGGGATGGAGCCCTCCCTGCCGGACGTCTTCCGCCGCCGGGCGACTTCGCGCCCCAACAAGAGGATGCCGACTTGAGCCTGCTCAAAACAAAACCGCCTGCCGTTCTGGTCCTGGAAGACGGCAGTGTCTTCCGGGGGTACGCCTTCGCGGGAGAGGGTGAGGCCATGGGCGAGGTCGTCTTCAACACCGGCATGACGGGCTACCAGGAGATCCTCACCGATCCCTCCTACAAGGAGCAGATCGTGACGATGACCTATCCCCTCGTCGGCAACTACGGCATCAACCCGGAGGACATGGAATCCGCCGGCATCCACCTGGAAGGCTTCATTGTCAAAGAGTACCAGCCCTTCCCGAGCAACTGGCGAAGCCGGATGACCCTGCAGGCCTTCCTTGAAAAATACGGCAAGATCGGTCTCGAGGGGGTGGACACACGCGCCATCACGAGGAAGCTGCGGATCGAAGGCGCCATGCGGGGAATCCTCTCCACGGAGGTCGGGGACACGGAAAGGCTTCTGGAGCGAGTCCGGTCCTACCCGGGATTGGTGGGGCGCGACCTCATCGGCTCCGTCACGTGCCGGGAGCCCTACCTCTGGAAGAACGGCGCCCCTCACCCGATGAAGCGGGGTGCGAGGAAACGGAAGGAGGCCGGCCGGTTCCGTGTGGTCGTCCTCGACTGCGGCGTGAAGTACAACATCCTGCGCTGCCTCGAGCGGGAGGGCTGCGAGGTCATCGTCGTTCCGGCCGCCTCGACCGCGCCGGAGATCCTGGCCTACCGTCCGGACGGACTCGTGCTCACCAACGGGCCCGGTGACCCCGCACCGCTGACCTACATCGTCGAGGCGGTCCGTGAGCTCCTCGGCCGGATCCCCGTCTTCGGTATCTGCCTGGGCCACCAGATCCTGGGTCAGGCCATGGGCGGCAGGACCTCGAAGATCAAGTTCGGCCATCACGGCGTGAACCAGCCGGCCAAGAACATGAAGACCGGCCGCGTGGAGATCACCTCGCAGAACCACGGATTCGTCGTCGTTCCCGAATCCCTGGCCGGCTATCACGAAAAGACGCACCTGAACCTCAACGACTCGACCCTCGAGGGTCTCCGCCTGCCGGAGGCCAAGGCCTTCAGCGTCCAGTACCATCCCGAGGCGGCCCCGGGCCCCCACGACGCGTCCTATCTCTTCGGGGAATTCGTCGCGCTCATGGGCCGGCACAGGAAAAAACCGAAGAACAGCGGACGAAAAGCGCATGCCTAAGCGGACGGACCTCGGCAAGATCCTCATCATCGGCTCGGGCCCCATCATCATCAGCCAGGCCTGCGAGTTCGACTACTCCGGGACCCAGGCCTGCAAGGCCCTGAAGGAGGAGGGTTACGAGGTCGTCCTCGTCAATTCGAACCCCGCGACGATCATGACGGACCCCGGGATGGCCGACCGGACCTACCTCGAGCCGATCACCCCGGAGGCCCTGGAGAAGATCATCGAAAAGGAAAGGCCCGACGCCCTCCTGCCCACCCTCGGGGGGCAGACGGGTCTCAACACCGCCGTGGCCGTCGCCGGGCGGGGCGTGCTTGCAAAATACGGCGTTGAACTCATCGGGGCTTCCCTCGAGGTCATCCACAAGGCCGAGGACCGCGAGAAGTTCCGCGATGCCATGGAGCGGATCGGTTTGAGGGTGCCCCGGAGCGTCTTCGCGCGGAGCCTCGACGAGTCCATGAAGGCGGCGGAGACGATCGGGTTCCCCATCATCGTCCGACCCTCATTCACGCTGGGCGGGACGGGCGGAGGGGTGGCCTACAACCGGGAGGACCTCGCGGAGATCGCCAAGTCCGGCCTCGACGCCAGCATGATCGGCGAGATCATGCTCGAGGAGTCCGTCCTGGGCTGGAAGGAATTCGAACTCGAGGTGATGCGCGACGGGGCCGACAACGTCGTCGTCATCTGCTCCATCGAAAACGTGGACCCCATGGGCGTCCACACGGGGGACTCCATCACGGTGGCCCCGGCCCAGACCCTCACGGACGTGGAGTACCAGAGGATGCGCGACGCCGCCATCGCCATCATGAGGGAGATCGGCGTCGAGACCGGCGGCTCGAACGTGCAGTTCGCGATCCACCCGAAGACGGGGGAGATGGTCATCATCGAGATGAACCCGAGGGTCTCGCGCTCTTCGGCCCTCGCCTCCAAGGCGACGGGCTTCCCCATCGCGAAGATCGCGGCGAAGCTCGCCGTGGGCTACACCCTCGACGAGATCCCCAACGACATCACCCGCGAGACCATGGCCTCCTTCGAGCCGACGATCGACTACTGCGTCGTCAAGATCCCCCGCTGGACCTTCGAGAAATTCCCCGAGACGGAGGACTTCCTGACCACGTCCATGAAGTCCGTGGGCGAGACCATGGCCATCGGCCGCACCTTCAAGGAGGCGTTGCAGAAAGCGGTGCGCTCGCTCGAAATCGGCCGCTTCGGCCTCCTCCAGATGCTGCCTGCGGACGTCGGAAACCCCGCGGAATTCCTGATCCCGAAGCTGACGACCCCGAACTCGCTCCGGCTCTTCTACGTGGCCACGGCCATCCAGTGCGGGATGACCATCGACGAAATCCACCGGCTGACGGCCATCGACCCCTGGTTTCTCCACCACATCAAGGAGATCGTCGATTCGGAGAACATCCTCCGGATCCTGACCCCTTCCGGCGACGCCCTTCGGGAGGCCAAGGCCCTGGGCTTTTCCGACCGGTGCCTCGCGGGGCTCTGGAACACGACGGAGGAAGAAATCCGGGCGCTCCGCGCGCGGACCGGCGTCAAGCCCGTTTACAAACTCGTGGACACCTGTGCGGCCGAATTCGAGGCATACACCCCGTACTACTACTCCACCTACGAGATGGAAGACGAGTCGAGGCGCTCCCTCAGGGAAAAGGTCGTCATCCTGGGCGGCGGTCCCAACCGCATCGGCCAGGGAATCGAGTTCGACTACTGCTGCGTCCACGCTTCCTTCGCCCTGCGGGAGGAGGGCTACGAGAGCATCATGGTGAACTCCAATCCCGAAACGGTGAGCACGGACTATGACACGTCGGACAAACTCTACTTCGAGCCCCTCACCCTCGAAGACGTCCTGCACATCATCCGGACGGAGGACCCCCGGGGGGTCATCGTCCAATTCGGCGGCCAGACGCCTCTCAACCTCGCCCGACCGCTTGCCGCCGCCGGTGCACCCATCATCGGCACCACCCCCGACGCCATCGACCGTGCCGAGGACCGGGAGCGATTCAAGGAGATCCTCCGGAAGCTGAACCTGAACCAGGCGGACAACGACACGGTCCTGACCGTGGACGAGGCCCTCCGCGCCGCCGAACGGATCGGATATCCCGTGCTCGTGAGACCCTCCTACGTCCTCGGCGGGCGCGCCATGGAGATCGTCTACGAGCCGAAGTCGCTCATCGCCTTCATGGAAAAGGCTCTCACCGTGTCGCCGGGTCACCCCGTCCTCATCGACAAGTTCCTCGAGGATGCCCTGGAACTCGACGTGGACGCCGTGAGCGACGGCAATCTCACCGTCGTCGGCGGGATCATGGAGCACATCGAGGAGGCCGGGATCCACTCGGGCGACAGCGCCTGCGTGCTGCCCCCGATTTCGCTTTCGACGGAGATGCTGAACCGGATCGAAGAAAACACCCGCATGCTCTCACGGGAACTCGGTGTCGTCGGGCTCATGAACATCCAGTACGCCATCAAGAACGGAACGCTCTACGTCCTCGAGGTCAACCCCCGGGCCTCCCGGACCGTTCCCTTCGTGAGCAAGGCCATCGGGGTGCCGCTGGCGAAGATCGCCACCAAGGTCATGCTCGGGAAAACGCTCGAGGACCTCGGCTTTACGGCACCCGTCCGGCCCGCCCACGTCTCGGTGAAGGAATCCGTCTTCCCCTTCAACCGATTCCCCAACGCCGACCTCATCCTCGGACCGGAGATGAAGTCCACGGGCGAGGTCATGGGCATCGACGGCTCCTTCGGCATCGCCTTCGCCAAGTCACAGATGGCGGCGGGCTTCAGCCTCCCCCTGAAGGGGAACGTGTTCATCAGCGTCCACGACCAGCACAAGGAACGCATGCTTCCCATCGCGAAGGGCCTGCGGGACTTGGGCTTTTCCATCCTCGCGACAGGCCGGACGGCCTCCCACCTGCAGAAAAACGGCGTGGACTGCCGTCCCGTGAAGAAGGTGAGCGAGGGGCGCCCCCACGTCGTCGATTACATCAAGAACGGCGACATCCAGATCGTGATCAACACCGGCATCGGCCGGAGGTCCTCGCTCGACGGGTACCATATCCGAAGGGGCGCGCTGACCTACAATATCCCCTACACGACGACCATCTCCGGAGCCAGGGCGGTGACGGAGGCCATCGCGGCCCTGCAGAAGGCGAAGTGGGACGTCCGCCCGCTGCAGGAGTACTACAAGGAATAGGCATCCGGCGAAGGGCATAAGGCGTAAGGGAATGGATGGTTCATGATGGAACAGGCTTTGATGGGTGAAGGGTGGCCAGTGCAGAGAAGCATGATCGGATGACAGAGGAATACAGGCGTTTCCGATGAACTCAAAATTCAAAACGCAACACTCCACGCTCCTCCCGGAGGGGGGACCAAGGGAGGAGTGCGGGATCGTGGCCGTTTGCGGCCACGAGCAGGCGGCGAGGCTCGCCTTCTTCGGTCTCTTCGCCCTCCAGCACCGGGGACAGGAGAGCGCCGGCATCACGACGGCCGATGGGACGCGGGTTTTCGAACACAAGGGGATGGGGCTCGTGTCCGAGGTCTTCACCGAGGAGCGCCTCTCGCGCCTCAGGGGCCGCATGGCCATCGGACACGTCCGATACTCTACCACGGGCTCATCGGTTCTGTCGAACGCCCAGCCTTTTCTGGTCCACCACGCCGGCGAACACTACGCCCTGGGACACAACGGTAACCTGATCAATGCCCAGTTCCTGCGCGCACAGCTCGAGGAAAAGGGTTCCATCTTCCAGTCGACCATGGACAGCGAGGTCATCGTCCACCTGCTGGCCCACCACCTCCGGGAGGGATTCGAAAAGGCCCTGGTCAAGGCGCTCGGCCGCGTGAAAGGCGCTTACAGCATCGTGATGCTCACGAAGGACAGGGTCGTGGCCGCCCGCGACCCGCGGGGGTTCCGTCCGCTGTGCCTGGGCAGGCTCAAGGATGCCTGGATCATCGCCTCGGAGACCTGCGCCCTCGATCTCCTCGGCGCAAGATACGAGCGTGACGTGGAGCCCGGGGAAATCATCCTCATCGACAAAAAGGGGCTCAGAAACCTGAGGCCCTTTCGGAAGACGAAGACATCCCACTGCGTCTTCGAACTCATTTACTTTGCGAGGCCCGACAGCCAGATCTTCGGACAGAACGTTTACCTGTGCCGCAAACGACTCGGGCACCGGCTCGCCCGTGAGTACCGGCCCGACGTGGATCTCGTTATGCCCTTCCCCGACTCCGGGAACTACGCGGCGCTGGGCTACGCCGAGGAAAGCGGTCTGCCCTTCGAGATGGGGATGATCCGGAACCACTACGTGGGACGAACCTTCATCCAGCCCACGCAGGCCATCCGGGACTTCAGTGTTCGTGTGAAGCTGAACCCCGTGAAGCCCCTTCTCGAAGGGAAAAGGGTTCTCATCGTCGAGGACTCGATCATCCGCGGCACGACGAGCCGCAACCGGATCCGCAACCTCCGGCAGATCGGTGTCAGGGAGATCCACATGGCCGTGAGCTGCCCCCCCACCCGCCATCCCTGCCCCTATGGGATCGACTTCTCTTCCAGAGGGGAGCTCATCGCCGCGGAGAAGGGAAAAGTAGAGGACATCGCCCGCTTCATCGGTCTGGACTCCCTCTACTACCTGAGCCTCGAAGGAATGGTGGATGCCACCCGGACCGACTCGCAGGGCTACTGCCTTGCCTGTTACTCCGGTGACTACCCTCTGCCGATCCCCGCCGAACTCAACAAGTACTGCCTCGAAGAACAGCTCTACTGCAGATAGTTCCGCATGGAAGCCCCTTCCCCCGGAGAGACCGTCATCTTTCCCCCCATGGCGTTACATTCGTGTACTTATTGATTCCCTTAGGAACATAATTGTTCCATTTTTTGATGGTCCCGCAGGAGTTAATTTGCAGATTAGTGAATATAATCATTATCTTACATTTTTCAATACGTTTGGCATCCCCTTTGCCCTTATCGTCCTTCGAGCGTGACTGATTTGGATACGACAACCAGGAGGTAAGGGACAATGAACTCGGGTGACACAGCGTGGGTACTGACGTCCAGCGCCCTCGTCCTATTGATGACGGTACCGGGGCTTGCTTTTTTCTACGGTGGCCTCGTCCGGAGGAAGAACGTCCTTTCGGCCCTGATGCAGTGTTTCATCATCCTCTGCGTGATCAGTCTCCAGTGGGTCCTCTACGGCTATTCCCTCACCTTCGGGCCCGACGCCGGCCGGGGCATCATCGGCGGTCTGGATTGGGCCGGGTTGAAGGGGGTGGGCGCCCAGCCCTTTGCCGACTACGCGGCCACCATCCCCCACTACGCTTTCATGATCTTCCAGTGCATGTTCGCCGTCATCACGCCGGCCCTCATCATCGGGACCTATGCGGAGAGAATCAAGTTTTCCGGGTTTCTCATCTTCACGATCCTCTGGGCCACCTTCGTCTATGACCCCCTGGGACACTGGGTGTGGGGGATCGGGGGCTGGCTCCGAAACCTCGGTGCCCTCGACTTCGCGGGGGGAATCGTCGTTCACACCAGCTCAGGCGTCTCCGCCCTGATCCTGGCGATTCTCATCGGCAAGAGGATCGGGATCGATGAACACACCTTCACGCCGCACAACCTTCCCTTCACGGTGCTCGGGGGCGCGCTCCTGTGGTTCGGTTGGTTCGGTTTCAACGCCGGCAGCGCCCTCGGGGCCAATGAGCTCGCCGCCAACGCCTTCGTGACCACCAACGTCGCCACCGCTGCCGCGGGCCTCACCTGGGCCCTCATCGAGTGGCAGCAGCACGGCTCGCCCACGGTCCTCGGCATCGTGACAGGCGCCGTGGCGGGGCTCGTTGCCATCACACCGGCCTGCGGTTTCGTCAATCCCATGAATGCCATTCTCATCGGCATCTTCGTGAGCATCTTCTGTTACGTCGCCGTGGCCCGCATCAAGGCCAGGTTCAAATACGACGACTCCCTCGACGTCTTCGGCATCCACGGTATCGGCGGTATCTGGGGAACGGTCGCAACGGGCATCTTCGCCGAGAAGGCCGTCAACGAGGCGGGGGCCAACGGTCTTTTATTCGGTGACATGCAGCAGTTTCTCGTCCAGTGCCTTCTGGTCGTGGTCGCCGTAACCTATGCGGCCGTCATGACATGGATTCTCTACAAATTCGTCGACGCCCTGATCGGCATGCGGGTGGATCAGAAGCAGGAGATCATCGGCCTCGACCTGACGCAGCACAGCGAGTCGGCCTACACGCTGGTGGAGTAACGGGAGGAAAACAACATGAAATACATCGTCGCGATCATCCAGCCGCATAAACTCGACGAGGTGATGAAGGCCCTCGAGGATGTCGAGGTGAACCTGGTGACCGTCTCCAACGTCCTCGGTCGCGGCCGGCAAAAGGGGTTGACCGAGGTCTACCGGGGCGCGAAGGAAGCGGGGACGCTTCTGAAAAAGGTCAAGCTCGAGATTGCCTGCAACGAGGACTTTGTCGAACCCACCATCGGCGCCATCATCAAGGGGGCCCGCACCGGTGAAATCGGCGATGGAAAGATCTTCGTCCTCGACCTTTTCGAGGTCGTCAGGATCCGGACCGGCGAGCGCGGCGGGAAAGCGATCGGATAACGAAATGGGCATCGGACATCGGGCCACAGGCATCTGGCGCAAGGGAGACGGACGTTTTCGACATCGCGCAAAATGCCCTATCCGGAGGTGATACGGAAATGAATTTGAAGGAATTGACAAGATATTCCAAAGACCGGCAGCTGGAATTCATCGATCTGAAGTTCACGGACATTCCAGGGCTGTGGCAGCACATCACGATCCCTATTCAGGAACTGGACGAAAACCTCTTCATCTCGGGGATCGGTTTCGACGGTTCCAGTATCCGGGGTTTCCAGCCGATCAATGAAAGCGACATGCTGCTGCGGCCCGATCCGGCCACGGCCTTCGTGGACCCTTTCACGGCGGACCCGACCCTGTCCTTGATCTGCAACGTGAAAGATCCCCTCACGCAGACCCCCTACTCCCGCGACCCAAGAAACGTGGCCCAGAAGGCGGAACGCTACCTCTCCGTCTGCGGTATCGCCGACACCGCCTACTTCGGCCCGGAGCCCGAGTTCTACATCTTCGACGATATCCGTTTCGACCAGAACCAGCATTCGGGTTTCTACCGCATCGATTCCGTCGAAGGGTTCTGGAACACCGGCAGGGAGGAGGGTCCCAACCTCGGCTACAAGCCCCGTTACAAGGAGGGCTATTTCCCCGTCCCGCCGACGGACAGCCTCCAGAACCTCAGGGCCAAGATGTGCAAGGTGATGACCCAGATCGGCATCCCCGTGCTCCTCCATCATCACGAGGTCGCGACAGCCGGCCAGTGTGAGATCGGCGTCCGCGTCAATACGCTCGTCAACACGGGTGACGTTCTCATGAAATACAAATACGTCGTGAAAAACGTGGCCCACCAGAACGGGAAGACCGTCACCTTCATGCCGAAGCCCCTTTTCATGGACAACGGCTCCGGGATGCACGTCCACCAGAGCCTCTGGCGGGCCGGCCGGAATCTATTCTTCGACCCGAGCGGCTATGGCGGGATCAGCAAGCTCTGCCGTCACTACATCGGCGGCCTCCTCCACCACGCGCCCTCGCTCCTGGCCTTCACCTCTCCGACGACGAACTCCTACCGGAGGCTGGTGCCGGGTTACGAGGCCCCGATCAACCTGGTCTATTCCCAGAGGAACCGGAGTGCCTGCGTCCGCATCCCCATGTACTCCCAGAGCGAGAAGGCCAAGCGCATCGAGTTCCGCTGTCCCGACTGCTCCTGCAACCCGTACCTGGCCCTCGCGGCGATGCTCATGGCGGGTCTCGACGGGATCGAAAACGAGATCGAACCCCCCGCCCCGATCGACCACGACATCTACGAGCTGCCGGCGGAGGAAAAAAAGCACATCCGGGCCACCCCGGGGTCGCTCTCGGAGGTCCTCGACAACCTGGAGAGGGACCATGCCTATCTCCTCAAGGGAGACGTCTTCACGGAGGACCTCATCGAGGTGTGGATCGAGTACAAGCGAAAGCGGGAGGACGACATGATCCGCCTGAGACCGCACCCTTTCGAGTTCGCCCTCTACTATGACATCTAATGCGGTGCGGCCGCTTCGCGGGCTCGAGGCATCCGGCACAGAATGTAAGGCGCATGGAAAAAAACAAGGCGAATCAGACCGAATCCAGGGTCTGATGAAACGGAAAACGGAGGACGGACACCATGAACATCGAAATCTTGAGCATCCTTCTGGGCGCGCTGGCGGTCATGATCGTGGTCATCTACATCAAGGCCAACATGAAGATCTGCCAGCCCAACGAGGTCATGATCTTTTCTGGCCGCAAATTCAAGGACAAGGAAAAGGGCTACATCGGATACCGCGTCATCCGCGGCGGCAGGGCGTTGAAGATCCCCCTGATCGAAACGGTCAGCACCCTTTCCCTGAGCACCATGCCCATCGAGATGGACGTGTCGGGGGCCCTCACGAGGGGGACCATTCCCGTCAACGTGAAGGCCATGGCCAACATCAAGATCGCGGGTTCGATGGAACAGGGGCTGGGCAACGCCATCGAGCGTTTCCTGGGAAAGAGCCCGACGGCCATCGCCACGACGGCCCGCGAGATCCTGGAAGGAACGCTCCGGGGCATCCTGGCCACCCTGGAGCCCGAAGAGGCGAATGCCAACCGCATCGCCCTCGCCCAGCAGGTGGCCAAGGAAGCCCGCGAGGACATGCAGCGGATGGGGTTGGTCCTCGACACGTTGAAGATCCAGGAGATCAAGGACGACAAGGGCTACCTCGAGGCCATCGCGCGGAAGAAGAACGCCGAGGTCCAGAGGGACGCCCGAATCGTGGAGGCCACCTCCAACGCGGAGGCCAGTCAGAAAGAAGCCGAAAGCAAAAAAATCGCCGAGATCGCCGAGATCGAATCGAGGAAAGCCGTTGCGAAATCCGAACTCGAATTCAAGACCGCCCAGGCCTCATGGCGGGCCGAGGCCAACCGGGCCGATGAACGGGCGAAGCTCGCCGGCGACATCGCGCGGATGGAGGAAACGAAGGACCTCGAGGCGAAGCGGGTGGACACAAACCGACTGAAGTACCAGGCCGAGGTCGTGATCCCCGCCGAGGCGGAAAAGGAGGCCATGAGGCTCAGGGCCGTCGGCCAGGCCGCCTCCACCTTCGAGGAAGGCAAGGCCAAGGCCGAAGCGCTGAAGCTCCTCAGGGAGCAGTGGGAACGGGAGGACAGCCGCGAGCTTTTCATGATCCAGCTCCTTCCCGAACTCGTCAGCCACGTCTCCAAGGTCATCGCCTCGAACCTCAATGTGGAACGGTTGACCGTGGTCGACGGTGGAGGAAGCGGAAACGGCGGGGGGCTTCCGCATCTCGTCGGGAGCCTGGCGGGATCCGTCAATTCCTTCTTCGAACAAATGAAGACCCTCACGGGTCTCGATATGGTCCGGCTTCTCGAGGAACGTTACGGCAGGGGCATCGGAAAGGAGCGGGGACTGGAGTGAGCCGAGGTGTTCGGCCCCGTCGATCAGCGACAGAGGAGATAACGGGAACAGCCGTGCAGGCCGTTCCGGTTCACCTGCTGGAGACTACCTCACCGTGAAGGCCGTCTGGATCGTGTCCGAGAGTTGGTCGGATTGAATCGTGCTGACAACGACGTAGAGACCCTTTTTGGCCGATGTCGGCAGGGTCATGGGGATACTCGAGGTATAGGTCCCCCCTGTCCGGCTCACCTTCACCTCGGGGTTTCCGACGAGTTCGCCGTCCAGACGGATTTCCCGTCGCTCGGTGATTTCCATCCGGGTTTCCTCTTTGGGCGTGAGGACGGCGTAGGTCATCTTCATCTCCAGCTTGTCGCCGGGACCGACGGTCTGCGGGCTGACGGACGCCTCTTCGATCTTGAGCAGGGGTCCCTTGGCCGGGTCGTAATTGTGCTTCCGGGCCGTATCCGCCCCGGTCTTCTTCTGGTCCGTGGAATAGTGACCGATGACACCGCCCACGAGGGCGCCGATGAGACCGCCCATCACGGCGCTCTTCGCGTCACCGCCCATAACGGCCCCGAGAACAGCCCCGGCTGCTGCACCCACGGCCGCACCTTTGGCCGCTCCCCGGTGCTCATCGGGAACGGTGGGCATGGTCTCGCAACTCGACACGAACAGGAAGGCAAAGAGGAGAAACAAGGCCAGGGATCTGTTTTTCATGACACGACCTCCATATTTTCATGCGGATTTCCCCGCCCGAAGAAGATCGGGTGGATCATCATTATCCCTGTTCATGGCCCCTCTGTAAAGAGATATTCCGTGAACTCATCGGGCCCGTGAAACCAACGGTTTCGGGTATGGAATCATGATCAAGATCATCGTGACGGGCGTCAGCGGCTCGATGGGGAGCCGGATCATCAAAATGATCCGCGACATGGAGGGGATGCAGGTCGTCGCCGCCGTGGAGCACGAAAACCTTGCGCTCACCGGTCGCGACGCCGGTGAGTACCTGCAGATCGGAAGCATGGGTGTCCCGATTTCCGATCAACTGGCCGCCTGCGTCCACCGCGGCGATGTCATCATCGATTTCACCGACAAAGAAACCTCCCTTCGACACCTGAAGACGGCTTCGGACCGCGGGATCGCCATCATCATGGGCACGACGGGCTTCATGATCGATGAGATGGAAAGGGTCCGAATGTATGCGTCCCGCACGAAGTGCGTCCTCGTGCCGGACGTCAGCCCCGTGATCTACGGAAGGCATGAGAAAGGTGCCCAGGGGATCTTCCGCTCCTTTATCCGCGATACCTTCGCCCGGGAGGCGATTGCGGCGGCGAAGTGGATCGTGAACCAGAAAAAAAACGGGCTCTACGATATGCAGGACGTTCTCGGCCTGAAATAGGACCTCTGAACAAAGGGGGCAGTCCCCCTTGTTCCTGGAATGAGCCGCTCGAACGGCAGAGGAGACAAGCCCTCTACCGGGGTCTTCAGTGTTTCTGGTCCAGCTCGAGCTGATAGCAGACAGGGCCTCGGAACCCCCGGAAGCAGCCCCCAAGAGGGCATTCCGAGGTGGGCAGGGACCAGGACGTCGCGATGGCCCCGTGACCCTTCGGGAAGACGGTGACTTCCGCGTCGACGAAATCGAGGGCCGCCAGCGCCGCATCCCGGTCGACGAGGTCGTCGTCCTCGGCGATGCAGATGAGCCAGGGGATCCCCATCGCCTTGAGGCGCTTGAAGTTCAGTTCCCGGCCGAAGAGTTTCACCGGGAGGGTCCCGTCCGGCGTCACGGGGATCGTATAGGACTTGAAGCTCAGATCGGTGATCGCGACGGGAAGGTCTTTTCTCTCGTGCACGAGCCAGTAGTTCAGCGCCGCCGCCGTCTTGTTGATCTTGATGTCTCCCGTCGCCGCCTGATCGAACATCATGAGGTCGCGGTGGAAGGCGAAAACGGGGGCCTCACGTTCCATGCTCTTGAGCTTGTAGACCCAGCTCATGACCTTCCCGTCCACCACCTTGTTTCCATTCGGCAGGGTCTTGACGGCATAGCCGAGATCGCGGAATCGCGGCGGGATGTGCTCGAGGTACTCGACGAGGGCTTTGCTCCGGGTCCCGTCCATGGGGGCTACGCAGGTGATGAAGGCGTCGACGAGTCCGTCGAGTTCACCGGAGAGAAGGGCAAGAACCGCAACGAATCCCCCCTGGCAGAAGCCGTTCAGCGTCACGCGCCTGCCGTGCCGTTCCTTGATTTTTTCACAAAAGGACTTCGTGTCCAGGCAGTCGTCCTCCCCCGTCATGACCTGAACGGCCGGCGTCGTGTCGATGTCCTTGAGGATGCGGATGTAGGTCGGAATCCCCTGGTTGGCGAAGCAGTGCGTGTAACTCTTGTTCTCGCCCGGCAGGAAGGCAAGAATCCCGGGCCCCAGGACGTAGGGCGGAATGATCAGGACGGGCTTTCCGTTTTCCCTGACGGTCACGTCCCTGTCCCGCGGGAGGACCTGGTAGAGATCGAACCGCTCCGTCTCGGCCACCTTGATGTAGCCGCCGTCGTCGAAGTGAAATCCGAACTCCGACGCGATCTGGTGGATCGCCTCGGGGTATTCCCGGTTCACCGCCTCGATGAGCTTCAGACGCCGCTCCCGGGTATCCTTGAGATCCTGGCCCTCCCGGTCAAAGACCGTATTGATCCATGCCGCAAGCGCTTTGGCCGATTCCCTTGCGGCGTATTCATTGACGGCATGCAGGCTGCTCCAGTAACCGGTTCTCGCGATCTGAAGGTTGAACTGGAACAGTTCCGAGTAGTCCCGGAGGGTGTCCGCCGGGCCATGGGTGCTGATCTTCTCCCGCTCCAAGGAGAGGAAGGATCTGAGGGCCGTCCAGTAGGGGGCCATGAACTCCGTCGTGTAATGGGTCAGGCCGTTCAAATAGTAGATGTTGCTTTTTGTACCCAAAAAAAAGGATTCCCAGAATCTGAGAACCCTTTCTGCACTTCTGTGCTGCCAGTGCAAAGTTTCTCTACAGATCGTCCATGGTAGGTTCATCAAGTCGCGCATATCCCATCTCCGCCATCGTTCATCGAGAATCCGCCCCTGCGGTCGGGCGGTCTATACCACAAAGCCGATCGTTTGCCAAGACCCCTGTTCAAAAGGCGGGAGGGCGCTGCGGGCAGCCAGCGTCCGTCCATTCGCATCATCTTCTTCTTGTTACAGCACCCTCGCCTCTTGCGTTGATTCGACCTTCCCTTTCAGGACTTGCGGCCCTTGCCGGCCTCGGAAAAATACGACTCCACCTGCTTGAACTTATCCTCCACAGCCGACTTGAACTCGTCACAGCCCTTCTTGTAAACCTTCATCCACTCGTTGATGACCTTCCGTCCCTCCTCCGGCATGCCCGTCATGAGGTCCAGCTGCAGCTTGAGCATCCGTTGCGTCTGCTCCTGAAGCATGTCCAGGGCTGCAAAGGTGTTCTCAAAGGTCTTCTTGTAAAAGGCAATCGTCTGTTTGGTCAATTTCTCTGCATCCACCATCATGGCAACACCTCCTGATCATTTTTCCCTTTTCGGGATATCGGTTGCTCCTATTTATAACCATTTTGCCCCTTCCTGTCAAGCGAAATGTTGCACTGCAAAATCTTAAATAAACGTCATTTACCGCGGGAGAATGTAAAAATATTTATTCATGCATTTGATATTTCTAATATATCGGCTTGCTATTCCCTCTCATCGATTTCTCGAAGATGTGGATAATATTGCATTGTGTCATCACCTCCGGTCAGTGGGTCCGCAGACCCGCGCCGGCCTTTCGCCGTCCGATGCCTTGCTTCTGAAAACGCGGGGACCCGACAGGAAAATCCCTTGATCAAAAGGGGCTATTGCAGACATAATGGCGTCAACGAGCATCCAAGGGCCCGGACGGGGACGAGCCGCTGAGACAGCCGGGGACCCGCACCGGGCGGTCACCATGACACCCGCTTCACCAAGGGGGCATTCGAATGGAATACGATGAACTGTCGGCGCTCCGGAACAAGCTGAGACTCTATGAAGCCGTCTTGGACAACATCAGGAGCGGCGTTGTGATCACCGATGCCGACGGCTATGTGGTTTTCTTCGGTGAGTCCTACGGCCGATTCCTGAAAAAAGACCCCAAGGAGCAGATCGGCAAACATGTCACGGAGGTCATTGAGAATACCCGCATGCACATCGTGGCCCAGACCGGCATACCCGAGATCAACCGGCCGCACCATGTCATGAATCAGGATATGATCGTCCAGCGAATACCGATCTTCATCAACGGCCGTCTCGAAGCCGTCTTCGGCCAGGTCATGTTTGAAGACGTCCGGGATCTGCAATCGCTTGCCCGACAACTGGAAGTGCTCGAAACGAAGGTCAAACTCTACGAAAAGGAACTGGAAAACCTGCGATCTTCGAAGTACACCTTTGAAAACATCGTCGGGAAAAGCGCAAGCATGAAGGCCCTGAAGAATTTTGCCCTCAAGGCCGCTTCGAAGAACGCACCGGTCCTTCTCCTCGGTGAGAGCGGAACCGGCAAGGAGCTCTTCGCCCACGCGATCCATCAGGCCAGCGAACGGCGGTCCTTTCCTTTCATCCGCATGAACTGCGCGGCCATTCCCAAAGACCTTCTCGAAGCGGAGCTCTTCGGATATGAACCCGGGGCCTTCACCGGTGCCGGGAGCAAGAGCAAGGCCGGTAAATTCGAACTCGCCCATCGTGGAACCATCTTTCTCGACGAGATCAGCGAACTGCCGCTCGAAATGCAGCCGAAACTGCTCCGCGTTCTCGAGGAAAAGGAAGTCGAAAGGCTCGGGGGAACCCGTGTGATTCCCTGTGACTTCCGTGTCATCGCCGCCACGGCCCAGAACCTGCAGAAAGGTGTGGAAGAGGGGAAATTCCGGTCGGATCTCTACTATCGTTTGAACGTCATCCCGATCCAGATCCCGCCTTTGAGAGAACGCAAGCAGGACATCCCGGTCATTGCGGAGCATCTCGTCCACCGCCTCGGAAATGAGTTCGGCACGAGGATCAACAAGATCGCACCCGAAGTCATCGAGGCCTTCCAGAAGTATGAATGGCCGGGCAACGTGCGGGAGCTCTCGAATGTCATCGAGAGAAGCCTCTACGCGGTGGAAGGCGACGACGACACGATCCGCCTGGAGCACCTTCCCATTTCATTTCAGACCTTCGGGGGGAACGTTTTCAAAGCCGGGCTCACGTCCTGGAAGGCGATCAGGGACGCATCGGAGAAAGAGGCCCTCATCCGCGCGCTCCGCGTCTCCAACAACAATACCGTCAAAGCCGCCGAGATCCTGGGTATTCATCGCACGGCTCTCTATAAGAAGATGAAAAAATTCAAGCTTCCTCTGAAAAGCCAGAAGAAGGTCTCCGTATCGTGACATTCCCGCAAGAAAATTTTTTCTTCGATCAGGCTCAGCGCACGGAGTCTGCCTGAATCTTCTTTTGTATACTTTCTTCGACGATTCGCCGGATCGCTACATTTCGCTAAGTCCGCGTTCCTTCATCGCCTTTCAACTTCAAGAGCGTGCCTGTAGAAATTCCTCAACCGACATCACCTCTACGACCGGTGTGGACAACTCGTAAAACAACTGTAAAATCAAGTAGATAGAAATTCGCCGCGCCTGGTATCATCCTTGCTCTACTCCGCGGACGTTCCGGTTCAAAATAAGAAGGGGGTGATTGCTGGAATCCATTGGATGAATCTCCACGGATCACCTACACCAAAGAGAAGGAGGAAGACATGGAAGTATTAGGTATTTTTATCAGTCTGGCGCTTTTGATGTTCATCGCCTACCGGGGGTACTCGGTGATTTTGTTCGCCCCGGTCCTGGCATTGGTCGCCGCCTTCCTGCAGGGGCTCCCCGTGATGCCATCGTACACGGAGCTTTTCATGGGGAAGGCCGTCACGTACATCAAGGCCTTCTTTCCCGTATTCCTGCTCGGAGCGGTCTTCGGGAAGGTCATGGAGGATACGGGACTTGCAAAATCCATCGCCCACGCCATCCTCAACAGGCTCGGCGTGCGGCACGCCATTCTCGCCGTCGTCCTGGCCTGCGCGGTCCTGACCTACGGCGGGGTCAGCCTCTTTGTCGTCGCTTTCGCCGTCTATCCCTTTGCGGCAGCCCTCTTCAAAGAAGGCAATATCCCCAAGCGGCTCATTCCCGGCAGTCCTCTACTCGGGTCCTTTACCTTTACCATGACCGCCCTTCCGGGCACCCCGCAGATTCAGAATGTCATCCCCGGCAATTTCTATGGCACGAACATCTTTGCCGCCCCGATCACCGGTATCCTCGCCGCGATCATCATCTTCGCCCTCGGCTGGCTCTGGCTCGACTGGCGGAGGAAAAAAGCCATCGCGGCCGGTGAGGGTTACGGCACCCATACGCTGAACGAGCCCGAGATCAAGGAAGGGGAAACGTACCTGCCGTGGCAACTGGCCATCCTGCCTCTCGTGCTCGTGGTCGTGCTCAATCTCATCCTGACCCGGATGCACTGGGATCCCAACGCCCTTGCCATGTTCCAGGCCATGAAGATCCCCATGCTGGCGCCCTCGGTCAAGAACGTCATCGGCATCTGGTCCCTGATCATCGCACTCGTCTGCGGGATCCTGCTGGCCATCGCCATCGGCTTCAAGCGGCTTCCCAAGGGCGGCGGTTTGCAGAAGTCGCTGAATGCCGGCGCCATCGGGTCGTTGCTCGCCATCATGAACACGGCTTCCGAGGTCGGCTACGGCAACGTCATCGCCTCCCTGCCCGGCTTCAAAGTGATCGCAAGCGCTCTCCTGGGGATCCAGATCGGCGGCTCCCCGCTTGCATCCGAGGCCGTGACGGTCAATATCCTGGCCGGCATCACCGGTTCCGCCTCGGGCGGAATGTCCATCGCACTGGACATCATGTCCAAGGACTGGCTGGCCTGGGCGAACTCCATCGGCATGTCCCCCGAGATCCTGCACAGAATCGCTTCGCTGGCCTCCGGCGGCATGGACACGATGCCCCACAACGGCGCGGTGATCACGCTTCTGGCCATCTGCGGCCTCACGCACAGGGAGTCCTATCTGGACATCTTCATGACGTCCCTCGTCTTCACCGTGGCCACGGGGTTCCTTATGATCATCTTCCATGCGTTGACCGGGCTCGTGTGATCAGAGGGTCTTGTGAGACCGGGGTGATGCGGTTTCACATGAGGTAACCAAACATTTCAGAAACCGGCGGCTTCAGATGTGTCGGTATCATCAAGGAGGTAAAACGATGAAGAAGATCTTGATCGCGTTCATGGTCTGCTTATGGACGGTCAGTTTCGCATACTCAGACGCCAAGGCGCAGAAGGGCACCCGCGACGAAGCGGTTGCCATGGTTAAAAAAGCGGTGGCCACCTATAAGGCGGAAGGTCGTATGGATGCCTTTGAGAAGATCAATGACCCGAAAGGGCAGTTTGTAAAGGGCGATCTCTACATCTGGGTCGTCGACACGGACGCGAACGCCCTGTGTTTGGCCCGGCCCGTCTTCAAACAGCTCATCGGCATCGAGTTGATCGACTTCCAGGATGTCGACGGGCGTTATTTCATGAGGGAAGCGGTCCACACGGCCAAAACCAAAGGCAAGGGATGGGTCGATTACACCTGGGCAAACCCGATTACGAAGAAGCAGGAGTCCAAGTCCACCTATTTCGAGTGCGTCAAGAACATCTGTTTCTTCTGCGGATACTACAAGTAACACGCCCGCCGCATGAGGGACCGGAAAGGGCATCGAGAACCATCGTTGTTGGACTGAATGACAAAGGAGGTCAGAGAATGAAGAAACTACTCATCGCAGTTTTGATCGGCGTCCTGCTCATCGGCGTCGCCCATGCCGCCATAACTCCGAGAGGCACCGCCACCCAGGCGGTCGCGATGGTCGAAAAGGCCGTCGCCTACATCACGGCCAACGGCCAGGAGGCTGCTTTCAAGGAATTCAACGATCCGAAGGGAAAATTCGTCGACCGGGACCTCTACATCTGGGTCGTCGATCTGAACGGAAAGATCCTGGCGCACGGAGCGGATGCCAACCTGATCGGCAAGGATCTCATCGATCTGAGGGATGTCGACGGCAAGGCGTTCATCAGAGACGCGGTTCGACTGGCCAAGGTCAGAAATACCGGCTGGTTCGACTACAAATGGCCGAACCCGACGACCAAAGAGATCGAGAGCAAGTCGACCTACTTCCAGAGGGTGAGCGATTTCATCGTCTGCTGCGGAATTTACTACAGCCTGGATCCTTTCGGAATCTAACCCGGATCCGAAACGGATGGCACGGTAGACAGACTGTCCGCGGAAATCCCCTCGGTGTGAGCTTTCATCGGGGCTCACACCGAGTCTCCGCAATGAAGGGAGTCTATCGTGGAACCGGACAGACAAGGAGGTGTATTATGACGGAGAAGAGCGTCGGCAGTCCCAGCATGGCGGACATCAAGGCCCGAATGAAGAGGGGAAAGGTTGTTTCGGCCGAGGAAGCCGTTCGGGTCATCCGGGACGGGGATACGATAGCAACCGACGGGTTCGTGGGCTGCGGTTTCGCCGAAGAACTCGCCATCGAGCTCGAAAAACGTTTCCTGGAAACGGGCTCACCGACCAACCTGACCCTGATCTATGCGGCAGGCCAGGGCGACGGCAAGGAGAAGGGGCTCAATCACCTGGCCCATGAAGGACTGATCAAGAGGGTCATCGGCGGCCACTGGGGGCTTGCACCGAAACTTCAAAAAATGGCCTTTGCCGGCCAGATCGAGGCCTATAATTTCCCCCAGGGGGTCATCGCCATCATGTTCCGGGACATCGCCGCCAAGAGACCGCGGACGATCACCAGGGTCGGCTTGGGCACCTTCGTCGACCCGAGGCTCGGCGGCGGTAAAATCAACCCCATGACGAAAGAGGATCTCGTCGAGATTGTCCAGTTCGACGGGAACGAATACCTCGCTTACAAAACCATCCCCATTCACGTTGCCCTGTTGAGGGGGACCACCGCCGACATGGACGGGAACATCACGATGGAAAAGGAAGCCCTTACCCTCGAGTGCCTCTCCGTCGCCATGGCGGCGAAGAACTCCGGCGGCTTCGTCATCGTCCAGGTCGAACGGATCGCCGACCGCGGCGTGTTGAACGCGAGGAATGTAAAAATACCGGGCATTCTCGTGGACTGTGTCGTCGTTTCCAAACCGGAAAACCACTGGCAGACCTTTGCCGTCCAGTATAACCCGTCGTTCAGTTGCGAGATCCGGGTCCCCACGACCCTGATCGAGCCCCTGAAGATGGACGAGAGAAAATTGATCGCCCGCAGGGCGGCGATGGAGCTTCGACCGAACATGGTGGTCAACCTCGGCATCGGGATGCCCGAGGGGGTGGCCATCGTGGCGAGCGAGGAAGGGATCTTCGAATACCTGAACCTGACGACGGAGCCGGGGACCATCGGCGGCATTCCCGCGGGGGGCCTGAATTTCGGCGCCGCCACGAACATGGACTGCTGCATCGATCAGCCCTACCAGTTTGACTTTTACGACGGCGGTGGCCTCGATCTGACCTGCCTGGGAATGGCCCAGATGGATCAATTCGGCAACGTGAACGTCAGCAAATTCGGGCCCAAGCTCGCCGGCGCCGGCGGGTTCATCAATATCAGTCAAAGTGCGAAGAAATGCGTCTTCGTCGGGACCTTCACCGCCGGTGACACGCGGATCGCCGTTGAAGAGGGTCGACTGAAGATTCTGAAGGAAGGCGGTTTGAAGAAATTCATCCACCAGGTGGAACACGTGACCTTCAGCGGAAAGACGGCCCAGATGCTCAATCAGCCCGTCCTCTACATCACGGAAAGGTGCGTATTCACCCTGACCCGGGAAGGCGTGGAGCTGACCGAGGTTGCCCCGGGGATCGACATCGAGAAAGACATCCTGGCCTACATGGATTTCAAACCCATCATCCGGAGTCCCCGGTTGATGGATGAGCGGATCTTCAAGGTGCCTCCCATGGGCCTCAAGGACGACCTCTTGAGCATCCCGATCAACGACCGCATCACCTATGACCCCGAAACGAACGTCCTGTTCGTCAACTTCGAGGGTCTTGCCGTCCGAAACCAGAAAGACATCGACGCCATCCGGCAACGGGTCGAGGAAGTCTGCCGCCCGCTCGGCCGGAGAGTCCAGACCATCGTCAATTACGACAACTTCTCGATCGTGCCTGAGCTCGAGGACAGCTACAGCATCATGGTCAAGTACGTCGTCTCTGAATTCTATGACAGCGTCACCCGTTACACCACGAGCGCATTCCTGCGGATGAAGCTCGGCGACGCCCTGAAGAAAAGAGATCTTGCGCCTCACATTTACGAGACCAGGGAGGAAGCGAAGCTGGCCCTGGAAAAACTCGGGAAAAAGTAGAACAGGGAGGGACGGTACAAACCGGCCCTCCAAAACATCTCTTTTCCTGCAGGAGGGGTGGCATGGGCAAGAAATTCCATCTGGTGACCATCGGCCTGCTGCTTCTTCTCGGCCTGCGGCTGGTTGCGCACCTCGAGCCCGCCCTGGCCGCGCGGAATCTCGCGGCTGTTTTAGCCTTTTTCCTGTACCTGACCCCCCTTGTCGGCGTGATCCTTCGCAGACGCTGGGGCCCCGTGATGAGCGGGATCGTCGGTATTCTGGACCTCGGGATGACCCTGTTTTACGTGCGCGGGATGAACACCTTCGGCGCCGCCGTTGCGGACGTCCTCCTGATCCTCCTGTCCTACCTGGACTACCGGCAACTCACGCGGAAGGAACATCCGGGCGACACCGGCCATGAAGGGCCGCCCCCCTGTGAGTCCATATCTTGATCGTCAGCGAAACAGGCCGGAGGCTCTCCGCCCTTTTCGACTCGGGGCGGAGGTTCGTGTGTTCACGGTTTTTTCTCTTCCCTTTTCCGTTTCTCCCGGATCCGGGGCACGATGTGCATGACGAGAAAGACGATAAAAACGAAGACCGCCACCGCGGTGATCATGAAGTCCCTGTACACGACAATCAATCCGAGCAGGATGATGCCGTAGACGACAAATCCGATCATCGTCTTCCGTTCTTCGGCGGTTTCGTTCTGATCGGGCATCTCCTCTCCTCCGCTCGCGACCGTTTCGCCTACCAGCTTCGGCGGACCTTCACGCCCTTTTCGCTCAGATACGCCTTCAAATCCCGGATCGTGTAGGTCCCGAAGTGAACGATCGAGGCGATGAGGGCCGCATCAGCCATCCCCCGGGTGAGCACCTCCAGAAGGTGCTCCCGCTTTCCCGCGCCTCCCGAGGCGATGACGGGGATGCGCACGCTCGTGGCGACCAGCCTCGTCAGCTCGAGTTCGTAGCCGTCGAGTGTCCCGTCGGCGTCGATCGAGTTGAGGCAGATTTCACCGGCCCCCAGGTTCTCCGCCTCCTTCGCCCACCACAGGGCGTCGATCCCCATGGGTCTCCGCCCTCCCTCGATGACGATCTCGTAGCCCGAAGGTGTCTTCGCGCTCCGGTCCACTTTTTTCACGTCCATGCCGAGGACGATGCACTGGCTCCCGAAGGCCTTTGCCCCCTCGCTGATGATCTTCGGATTCTCGACGGCCCCCGAGTTGACGCTCACCTTCTCTGCGCCGGCGAGGATCACGCTTCGCATCTGCTCGACGGTGCGGATCCCGCCCCCCACGGAAAAGGGGATGAAGATCGTCTCGGCGACACGGCGGACGACGTCGATCATGATCTCCCGCCCCTCCGCCGAGGCCGTGATATCGTAAAATACGATCTCGTCGGCCCCCTGTTCGTAATACGCCTTCGCGGCCTCGACGGGATCGCCGATATCGATGTTCCCCTTGAACCGGACCCCCTTGGTCAGTCGTCCACCCCGGACGTCAAGGCAGGGAATGATCCGTTTACTGAGCATCCCCCCGCTCCCAGCGGCAGAAATTTTTCAGGATCTGCAGCCCGAATCGACCGCTCTTCTCGGCGTGAAACTGGACGGCCACGAGGTTGCGGTCCGCAACGGCGGCGCAGAACCGGATTCCGTAATCCGACCAGCCGGCGACGAGCCTCTCATCGGCAGGCTCGGGGTAATAGGAGTGCACGAAGTAGAACTCACAACCCGCCGGCAGGCCCCGGAAGACCGGGTGATCTCCCACGAATTCCACCCGGTTCCACCCCATGTGGGGGATCTTGAGGGGCTTTCCGTTTTCACAGAGCCCCACCGGGAAGCGTTTCACCCTTCCGTGGACCAGTCCGAGGCATTCCGCGCCATCCTCCTCGCTGGCCTCGAAGATGATCTGCGTCCCCAGGCAGATCCCGAGGATGGGCTTCCCCTCCCGGAAGAGGTCAAGGAGGCAACGGTCGAGGCCGGCGGATCGCAGATTCACCATGGCCTCCCCCGCTGCGCCGACACCCGGGAAAATGATCCGCTCCGCCTTCCGGAGCTTTCCCGGCTCTCCGGTGATCTCGCAGGGCTCACCCAGGTGGTGAAGGGCCCGTGCCACGCTCGTGAGATTCCCCGCGCGGTAATCGACAATGGCAATCATTCGTTCCGCCGTGTTTCTTTTCGTCGATGCAATCCTAACGCAAAACACCTCCGAAATCAACGAGACCATCGAAATGACCATATGGTATCGGCGAGGGGGGATCGTTTCGAGTGCCGATCGGCCGAGGTACCGCGCCGCCCGCCGGTGAACACGGGCCGCTTCGCGGGGATCGACGGGAAGACATCTCGGCAGGCGGAAATCCCGGTGGATGGCGTGACGGATCCTGCGTCCTGTTTCATGATTAATCCATTGACAACTTCATGAGGCTTTCGATATGGTGCGTCTGGATTCCGGTTCGATCCAGATTCGAAGGAGGTGTAGGGATGATGAAAAAACTTTACCTTTTTGCGGTTCTGATGGTCTTGCTCATGGGGTTTGCTGGTTCGGCTTTCGCCCTGGAGATCAAGTTTGCGCACGTCGTCAACGAGAAAGACGCCTTTCACGTGGCCGCCGAGAAGTTCAAGGAACTCGTGGAAAAATATTCCCAGGGCGGCCTCACCGTCACGATCTATCCCAACGCGAAACTGGGGGATGAGCGCACCCTGCTCGAGCGGATGAAGATGGGCATCGTCGATGCGGGCATCATCACCAGCGGCCCGATCATCAATTTCGTCCCCTCTTTCGGGGTGATCGACCTGCCCTTCCTTTTCCGCGACCCGAATCACGCCTACAAAGTTCTGGACGGAAGCATCGGGCAGAAACTCCTGGCCGATATGGAGTCACAGGGCTGGAAAGGGCTGGCCTTCGGGGAGAGAGGGTTCCGCAACCTGACGAACAGCAAACGCCCTGTGAAAACGCCCGAGGACATCAAAGGGTTGAAGATCCGGGTCATGCAGAACCCGGTTTACGTCGACTCCTTCAAAGCGCTCGGTGCCAATGCCGTACCGATGGCGTGGACGGAAGTGCTGACGGCGCTCCAGCAGGGGACCGTGGACGGGCAGGAAAACCCTCTCAACGTCATCATGGCTTTCAAACTCTACGAAACGCAGAAATACCTGAGCATCACGCGCCATGCCTACGCCCCCGCCCCCATCATCATGAGCATGACGACATGGAACAAACTCACGCCGGCGCAGCAGCAACTCGTCAAGAAGGCGGCGCAGGAAGCGGCTGAATTCGAGAGAGCCTGGGACAACCGGATGGAGGCGGACTGGCTGAAAGAACTGAAAGCCAAGGGCATGGTCGTGACGACCCCGGATCTCAAGCCCTTCCGCGATGCCGTCAAACCGGTCTACGACCAGTACACGCCCAAATACGGAAAAGCCCTCATCGAATCCATCCAGAAAACCCGGTAAGGAAAACCGTCATGGCGATGGCTCGAAGGCAGGAGGAAGGGGCGAGGGCTCCTTCCTCATCCATCCTGCTGCGGTGGAGCGACCGGGTCAACGACGGGAGTGAAAAACTCCTGTTCGGGTTGATGCTGGGCATGATCTTTTTTACCACGATTCAGGTTGTCTCCCGGGTTTTCTTCACCGCCCTATCCTGGACCGAGGAAATCACCTGTTTTCTCCTTGTCTATGCCACCCTGGTCGGGACGGCCGTGGCCTTCAAACGGGGGTCCCACATCGCCGTGACTTTTTTCGCACAACGTCTTCCCGGGACCGGCCGAAAATTTCTGGCCGTCGGTGTTTGTCTGTCCGGAATCCTTTTTTTCGCCGTCATGGTGATCTACGGGGCCCTGCTCATGAAGACCGAATCCCTCCAGACGTCGCCCGCTCTTCAGATTCCCATGGCCTGGGTCTACGTCGTCTTCCCCGTGATGGGTTCGGTGATCGTCCTTCACCTCCTGGCATGGATCCGCCAAACGCTCGGGAAGGAATAGGGCATGGGCTGGATCCTCTTCGGCAGCTTTTTTCTCTTTCTCCTCATGGGCGTTCCGGTCGGGCTGGCCGTGGGCATGTCAGCCTTGTTCATCTTCGTCCTGACGGGGATCCCCCTGCAGATGGTCCCACAGACCTTCTTTGAAGGGAGCAGCTCCTTCGCTCTTGTCGCCGTCCCTTTCTTCATCCTTGCCGGGGACATTCTGGCCCGGGGCGGCATCTCGGAGCGCATCCTCGCCATCGCCGAAGCCACCATCGGGAGAATCCGCGGGGGGCTCGGCATCGTGGCCACCTGTGCATCCATGTTCATCGCCGCGATTTCCGGTTCGGGGGCGGCGACCACGGCCGCCGTGGGGGCCACGCTCCTGCCGGAGATGAGCAGGAAGAAATACGACACCGATTTCTCCGCAGCCCTGATCGCCTCGTCAGGATGCATCGGTGTCGTCATTCCCCCCAGCGTCCCGATGGTGCTCTATGCGGTCATCGCCGGGGAGTCCGTGGCGAGACTTTTCATGGGGGGATTCATCCCCGGCATCCTGATGGGTGGGGGGCTGATGGCGTATGCCCTCTGGTACTCGAACCGGCAGCGATACCCTGCCAGCGGAAAACTGCCCCCCAGGACGGTTTTCCGGCGCTTCTTCGATTCCCTCTGGGGTCTCGTGACGCCGGTGATCATCCTCGGGGGGATTTTCACCGGCTATTTCACCCCCTCGGAGGCCGCCGCCATCGCCGTGGACTACACCCTGCTCATCGCATGGCTCGTCTACCGATCCCTGAGCTTCCGTCGGTTCTACGAACTCGTGGTGGGCGCCGGGGTGACCTCCGCCCTGATCATGTTCATCATCGGCACCGCGAAAATCTTCGGTTGGGGTCTCGCCTTCTATGAAATCCCCGAGGCCGTAGCCAAAGCCATGGTCGCCCTGGCCGGAAACCAATCCGTGCTGGTTTACCTGATGATCAACATCATCATCCTCATAGCCGGAGTTTTCATGGAAACGGCCTCCGCCCTGATCATCCTGACCCCGATCTTTCTCCCCCTCATCGCCGCCGTCGGCGGGGATCCCGTCCATTTCGGGGTCGTCATGACCATCGGTCTGGCCATCGGCATGGCCACCCCGCCCATGGCCATCAACATCTTTGTGGCCAGTGCGGTCAGCGGCCGCTCCCTCGAGCAGATCAGCCGGGCGATCTGGCCGATGGTCGTCACCCTCATCACCGTCCTTTTTCTCTGCACCTATTTTCCTTGGTTTGTCATGGTCCTGCCCAAAATATTCATGTAATTCAGAGGATGGGATCTCACCTTTCTGGGTGTGATCGAAATCAGCCACGTTTGACGCGTCGATGACCGGACACACGATGTCCGCCCCGCAGGAATAATATTTGACACGTTGATTCGTTCATGATAGAAGGGAGATCGGTTTGAATAAGTTCAGGTGGTGATGGAGTTCACCTTAACTGCCTTCATGGCTGATAACTCCTCTGAGAAAACAACCTCAGGGGGGTTTTTTTATGGTACAAGCAATCCATTCGATGAAGTCGTCCTCGCTCCAGGAAGTCGCGCAGCAAGGGCTTCTGACCGTACGGTCGATCTGCGACCGGATGCAGGTCCTGTCCCTGCGCCGCCAGATGGAGGCCTGCGAAGCCCTGCTCGCCGAAAACCCTCCGATCGATGTCGCCGTGCTCGGCCAGTTCAAAGCCGGCAAGAGTTCTTTCATCAACAGCCTCATCGGAAAGCCCATCCTTCCCGTCGGGGTCATTCCCGTCACGACCGTCATCACACGCCTTCAATACGGGCAGAAAGAAAGGGCCGTGATCCGGACCTTTGACGGAAAGGAATTCGATATCGCGCTTCAGGACCTCGATCAGTACACCTCGGAGGCCAAGAATCCATCCAATGAAAAGAATGTGGAGATGGTGGACATCCAGCTTCCCGAGCTCGAGGATTATTCCGGGCTCCGGATCGTCGATACACCCGGCCTGGGAAGTGTCTTCAAATATCACATGGAAACGTCCGAACAATGGCTTCCCGAGGTCGGGGCCGCCCTGCTGGCCATCAGCGCCGACCGGCCCCTGTCCGACAACGACCTGCAACTCATCCAGGAATTGTTGCAGCATACGCCCAAGATCATTCTTCTGTTGACGAAGGCGGATCTCCTCACGGCAGAGCAGCAGAACGAAGTCATCCGGTTTTTTGAAGATACACTGAAAAAAGAGCTCAACCGTGAATTCCCCGTCTATCTATACTCCACAAAGACGAGCACGGAGAAGTTCCGCCATCGACTCGAAGCCGAGCTTCTATTCAAGCTGGCCGCGAACCGGGACTTTGAATTCAAGAAAATTCTGCAGTACAAGACCCTGTCGTTGATCCGGTCCTGCCTCGGATACCTCGAGATCGCCCTGAAGACGGCCATGCAGGCCGATATGGACCGTGAAGAACTGCGGAAGCAGATCCTCGACGAGAGAGTCAATTACGACCACATCCGTGAAGAGCTCTTCGTCATGACGAGAGAGAACCAGCGGCAGACCCGCATCCAGATCATGAATTATCTCGAACAGCTTGAAAAACCTCTCCGGGAAAAAACCAAGGAGAACCTGTCCAGAGAAATGGCCACCTGGCAGGGCAATCTCTGGAAACTGACCCGGAGGTATGAAGAGTGGCTGGCCGACACCATGACGGAAGAGATGAAGGAGATTTCCCGAAAGGAACACCGTCATTTCTACGGCAGCCTCAAGAAGGCGCACATCAGCCTCATGCGATCCCTGGAAACCTTCCGGACCCTCCTCGGCAACAACGTCGAAAGAGTTCTGGGCGTCAAACTGGCGGAGGCGGACTGGAAAATCGACGTGACGGAACCGGAGCACCCCGATATCAAAACGGTGCGGACCTTCGATTATCACTTTGACCTCATCTGGTTCCTGATCCCGATGTTCCTTTTCCGGGGGGTTTTTGAAAAACACTTTATGAGCAAGATCCCCTATGAAGTGACGGCCAATCTATCGCGCCTTGCTTCTCAGTGGGAGGACCGGATCAACCGGACCATCGATGAGATGCGGAAGCAGGCATTGAAATACGTGCAGGATGAACTCTCCACCATCGAATCCCTGCTGCTGAAATCTCAGGGACGGACGGATGAGATCCAGAACATGATCCAGACGCTGAAAGACCAGTCGGCCCGGTTATCCTCTTAGTCCCAGAGCCATTCGACCGATGGAAACAGGTGTTTTTTCACCGTCCTCTGCAGAATGATTTCAAGGTCACGAACGCTATGAAGGGAAGAAAGATCGAAGCGATCAAGGCGATCGAAATTCTCGATTCCAGGGGAAACCCGACGATCAAGACCTTTGTGCACCTCGAAAACGGCGTTACCGCTTCGGCGGCATGCCCCTCCGGGGCGTCCACAGGGCATCATGAGGCCCTGGAACTTCGAGACGGAGGAAGGACTCGATACAACGGCAAAGGCGTCTTGAAAGCCGTCGCCAACGTCAACGAAATCATCGCATCGCTGCTTGTCGGCATGGATCCCGCAAATCAAGCGGAGATTGACCGGTTGATGATCGGACTGGACGGCACGCCCAACAAGGGGCGCCTCGGTGCAAACGCCATCTTGAGTGTCTCCATGGCGGTTGCGCATGCGGCGGCTCTGGGTTCCGGTCTGCCCTTGTACGCCTATTTGGGCGGGCCCGGCGCCCGGCGTCTCCCGGTGCCGATGATGAACATCCTCAACGGCGGCATTCACGCGGACAACAGCGTCGATTTCCAGGAGTTCATGGTCATGCCCGTCGGGGCGCCTTCTTTTTCCGAAGCTCTCCGGTACGGCGTGGAAACCTTTCAAGCCCTCAAGAAAATTCTCAGGAAAAGAGGGTATTCCACGAATGTCGGAGACGAAGGGGGCTTTGCGCCCAACCTCAAGAGCAATGAAGAGGCCTGCGAGGTCATGATCGAGGCCATTGAGGCCGCCGGTTATGAACCGGGCAGAGACATCGCCCTGGCCCTCGATCCCGCAGCGAGTTCTTTTTACGAGGACGGCAACTATCATCTGACCAAAAGCGGGGCGGGAAAGAAAAGCAGCGAAGAAATGATCGAACTTTACGGTTCCTGGATCCGCCGATATCCCATCGTGTCCATTGAGGACGGCCTCGCCGAAAACGACTGGGAGGGCTTCCGCCAGCAAACGGCTGCACAAGGAGATCAAATACAGATCGTGGGAGACGACATTTTCGTGACCAATACCGCTTTCATTTCGCGCGGCATTCGTGAAAAGACGGCGAACGCCGCACTGATCAAACTGAACCAGATCGGCACCGTCACGGAAACGATCGAGGCCATCAATATCTGCCGCAAGGCGGGTTGGGGCTTCGTCATCTCCCATCGTTCGGGTGAAACGGAGGACACTTTTATCGCCGATTTCTCCGTCGCCATGGGGGGAGGACAGATCAAAACGGGCTCCGCATCGCGAAGTGAAAGAATCGCCAAATACAACCGTCTTCTTGAAATCGAGGCGGACCTGGGCAAATTCGCCGTCTTTGACAATCCATTGAAGTTCAGTTCATAATTTCATTCCGTTTCCGGCGATGGAGTCCGCCAGAGAGAATGTCCGTGGGGACGGATGACTCCTGAACCGGTGATGGGGTCCACCGTAAACGCTCCTCGAGCTGATGACTCCTTGAACGAACTCCACGAAGACCGTTCCCGGGGATCCGTGGACGACAGGATGGGGAGGGGGTCAAAGGCTTGCTGTGAAAACCGCTCAACACGATTCCCGTGCCGGGGAACCCCGTGTCGTCGGGGCGGATACGCTGGATCGCCGGCCGGGTGCTCATGCATTCCTGATCGAAAAAGCCACCGGAGACGACAAAAAGTCTTCTCGTCTGCCCCGGGCGCCCATCCGGGAAGCGGACCCCACCCCTGCGGGGACATCTCCTCCGAGCGCATCCCGCGCCGCCGTCGTCACAACCCGCCGTTTCCGGGTCTCCCGGGATTCTCTCGATGGAAAGGCTCCCGTGGGGAGAAAACCCCCCTTCCCTTTTCGAGCACGATACAACAAAGACCGGAAGGACCCCGATTCCGGAATGGATCGCCGTTCACAGGATCGAGACCGGAGAATGCTCTTGCATCCCCTTCCCGGCATGGCGGAAGCGGCCGGCCTTTCATACCCCTTCTTGCCCGACGGGACATGTCCGGTCATGCAACAGACCACGGATGCTCTGTATGGCCGCCCATCTTCGAAATCGGATACAAGACAGCGGAGGTGATGGATGACCTGCTCTTCGAGGTGGATGACATCCCCTCTTCACCGAAGGCCTGATCATCTTCCGGTTGCGGAACGAACGTGAGAGGTCCAAGGTGTACATCGGCCGGGAACGCGAAACAAAAAAAATCATCAAGCTTCTGAATGACGGATTCAACGTCATTTTGACGGGAAAGTATGGGATCGGCCGCTCCAGTCTGGTCCGACATGTGGCAAGCATCCATGGAAACGACCGGCGGTTTATTTTCGTCGATTTTTCGGAGACACCCGGGAAAATGTGCGAGCGGATTCTCAAATCATTTCGAGGACTGCAGCCGAGCGCCGGGCGAGAGAAAACAAAAAAATACAGATCGAACCGCAAGAGACTCTCGACGATGGACCGGATCGACGGCAAAAAATATGTCCTTGTGCTGGACAACATCGGCAAAATCACCCGGCAGAAGCTGAACATGCTCACTTCGATCAACGCCGAAAGGCATTACCAGTTCATTGCCATCGCAGAAGATTTCTTGCCGGAAGAAGACCTCTTTCTTCTCCGTGCGAATCTTCTGCCGTCACAGTTGATCAAGATCGGGCACATGAAGATCGATGACCTGTTGAAGGTGTTCAGACGTTTTTCTTCGAAGCACAATCTCGGCTGGAATGAGGATCAAGTCCGTTTTTTTGCTGAACTGTCGGGGGGGTACCCGTTGGGCATGAAAGAAATCATGGACAGAGCGCTCAGACGCGGGAGACAAACTTTGTGAGGGATCGGGAGGTTTTATGACGGATCGCGCTGCAGAATTGACGTTGTCTCGAGATGAAGACATCATGCAAGACATCCAGTCACAGGGCTGTCCGGTCTGCAACCATCTCGAAAGAATCACCCTGTCTTTTTTCTCAGGGTTGCAGAACCGTCTCGCAAACGATGATGACGAAAAAAATCGGTTTGCCGAGGAACTCGGCTTTTGTTCGCTTCACACCTGGCAATTGAACTCTTTTTCATCTCCGATGGGCATTTCCTCGGCCTATCCCAAACTTCTGAGACAACTTTCATCCAGGATGTCCCGTAACGTTGAAAAACCAGAGGATGCTTCACAAATGCTCTCGGATGTCGTAAAAAGACTGGAATGTTGCCGCGTTTGTCGACTCATCCAGGATAAGGAATACTCCTATCTCGTGCGTTTGGTCCATTTCCTCGAAGACCCGGGTGGGTCGGAAGCATACAGGCGTTCTCAGGGCGCATGTATCAGACACCTGCAACAACTCCTCTTCATTGCGCCCCCTGGAAGGATGACACGGCTCTTGCTGGTCAACGCCGCCAATCGTTTTGAGGAAATGGCGTCCAGCATGGAAAATTACGCGTCGAAACGCAACGCCATGCAGCGATACATGCTGACCCGCGATGAAAAATATGCATACCTTCGCGCGCTGAAGAGCATCGCGGGCTCCCGGTATTTGTATACGCCTTTCAAATCAAATTCATAGAAAGGGATTCCCCGTCAGAAATGGTTCGCCTATGACATGCAGGACGTCTCAGGGAAGAAGGCAAATGACGGAATTCGGCACGAACCACAAACGTGCATTGGTCAATCAATTCAAGCATATCGATAAGTTATTCTGGGAGATCGAATCGCTGCTCGACACGGGGAACGGCCGATCCCTTTTCCCCGGGTACCTCGCAGACGTCTCCCACGGCCAGAGGGAACGTCTGGAAGCAGGAATCCTTGCGTTTCGTGAAGCGATGGCCCGAATCCTCGAAAACAAGGGGATATCGACGGAGCAGCCGTTGATGAGCACACGGCATGCCGTCCGCGTCACACTCCATTTTGTGGACATCGCCATCCAGGAGTTGAGCCCCGAGCACATGAGGGGTTACGGGGCTCCGTCCAAAAATGCCGCGCTGGAACTGGACGAAATCGTCACCGAGCTGCAATCGATGACCAGAGAGATGAAAAACAGCCTGTCGGAGGATGACGGAAAAGGAACTCCATGAAACCTTTGTTTCAAACAGACACCAGAGACCGCAATCGAAATGCAGCCGACATTCTTCTGAGGGATCCCGGGTTCAGAAATCGAGTGGTCCAGTATGTTCTGGAACGCCGGTGCCGGACCGGGGGGTTTTGCTTTTACAAACTGGAGGAACCCAACGGATCCGATACATTCTACGCTCTTTCGATCCTGTCCCTCATGGGCGTCGAATTCAGGGACGACAAGACCTTGCGTTATTTGCAGGCCATGCAACGCCGCGACGGATCCTACAGCAGCATATACATGGCGTACTATTCGATGAAAGGATTGGAATTACTTCGGGAACAGCCGGTCTATGACCCCGTACCCTACCTGACCAAGAATCTCCGGCATTATCGATTCGACGTCGAACATCTACCCGTTGAAATCAGTTATCTCCTCAAGAGGACTTCTTACCTGGCGAACCTCTATGGCAGCCTGAAGATGTCGGATCAGCGGATCGAACGGGACATGGTCGACTTCATCCTGTACTTCGAAAACGAGGACAAGGGTTTCGGGTACAAGCGTTCCTCCCTCAGCGAAACATCGAGGGCATTGAACATTCTCAGCCGTTTGGGATATTCGGTCGACAGGATGGAAACAACGGATTTCATCAAAGATTGCGAAATCCCGTTCTACGGGTTCACCGATGTTCCCCGCACCTCTCTCTCCTACATCGAATTCATCCACGCTGGCATCGTTGCCTCCAGGATCATGAACTACAGGCCGAGGTACTCAGAGGATTGCGTGAATTTCATCCTCCACTGCCAGAACCGGAGCGGAGGATTCTCCCGTTTGACGCACGGCGGCATCGCCACGTTGGAAAATACCTTCTATGCGATCCAGGGTCTTTCGATCCTGGCTTCCATGAGTTGACCGATGGCCGTCCGTTTTTACTGCCCCCGGTGCTGGGAGGAAATCGAGGAAACGGTCGCCCGATGTCCGCATTGCGGTTTTGAACTGGAGGATTTCCAGAAACAGACCTATGAAAAAAAGCTTCTGATGGCGCTCCGCCATCCCGTTCGGGAGTACCGCATGATGGCCATCCGGGTCCTGGGGGATTTGGGCATCCCCGAGACCGTCACCGCCCTTGCGGAACTGCTGGAGCGTGAAAACGACTATTACGTGATCCGTGAGGCGGTGGGGTCCCTCCTCAAGGTGGGTGGGCCGGAGGCGATGCGGGGAATCAGGCGGCTGCGGGATCACCCGTCTGAGCTGGTCAGGAAGTTGGCTCACAGGACCCTCTGCGACATTCCGTCGGTCCCGTATACCGAGGAGGAGGAAACCCCTTGATATCGAAGAAGGAACGATACAAACTCTACATCGATTTGTGGGACCGGCTCCACCGAAAAGGCTGCCCGGTTTGCAACCTTGTCAACGAGAAGATCGAGGAGCGCCTCAGAGAATCGATCCACAGGGACTCAAGCGATAGGGCTTCTCCCCTTTGTGTTCATCACACGAGATGGATGGCGGCAAAAAACGATGAATCGGGATTGCTGTTCACGGTGCGATTCGTCCGTGACGTCGAAGATTGGATCCGAAAGACCTTGGAAAGGGATCAACGCCTCCCGGGCCCGCGCCGTTTTTTCAACCTGTGGACGAAGGGCGGCGACCACCGTCCCCCCTGGTATCCATCCTCGCGTTGTGATGCGTGCCGTCTTCAGAAATCGTATGAAAGAAGCATCATCGCCGTTCTTCTCGACGCACTGACGGACCCGGACTTTGACAGGGTGTTCCGGGAATCCGAAGGCCTTTGTCTCCATCACCTTTTCCACATCGACCGGGTTTTCCCCGGACGGGGAGGCGTTTCCGCCGTCCTGGAAATGCAACTTCGGAAGTTGGAGGACCTTCGCAACGCTGTTTCGCCGCATCATTTCCAGCCGGATCGCACGGCCCCGCCGGCGGACCCTGCGGCCTGGAAACAGGTCCTTTCAATGCTCGGGACCGATCCGGAGGACGATGGGTATCGGGATCTCGAATCCTCCGCCGTGTCAGTCCCGGAATCGAGCGAAATCACCGAAACGCCGGCGGGCGCAATTTCGGATGACCCTGGGGACCGGCTCGATCTTGAACCGTTTGAGAAGGAAAAGTGGCGCCGGGCGATGCGCAGCATGCAGAAACGGCTCAGTGAAGAGAACACTCGTGCAACGTCGCTGCACTATCGCCTCTGGAAAGCCCTGGAGGAAAACAAGGCCCTGCGGTTGAACCTTGCAGGGTCAGAAGCACGGTCTCGGTTCCTCGAGGAACGGCTCGCGAAGATGAAAGAAGAAAATGACGAGGAAAAGTCTCGGGTGGAGACATCCCAGGGAAAGAACACGCTCCACACCGACTGACCCCGCAGGGTCATCGGGAATGAAGACAAGGGGCGGACCGGATACGACATCGTCGAAGTGTTCTAAAACCCCTTCCCTGCGTTGATGAGACCGAAAAGGAATCCCTTCGTCGGCCGCAGGCCACCGGGGTCATGGATCTATGGCGTTCAGAAGCATTCTTTTCAGAGACGGTGGAAACGCTGAGGAAAGCAACGCGCGCGAAGCTCCCGTTTTTTTTCGTGATTTAAATCTCGACCGGATCATCGACGCCGTCACGGCGGGCAGGGGAGCGGATGACCTGAAACCGTTCTTCCACAGATCTCTTCACGATGTGGATGCGATCGGGTATCGGCAGGAAATCTTTCAGGATCTCGAGAAAGAGAGCCTCTTCCGGGTGATTGCCTCCTTTACGGACAAAATGCGTGCAATGCGCGACCATCTCCGCCAGTCGGACAAACTGTACTACCCCTACCAGAAACAACGGTGGTTCCTGGAAGCGGTGAACATATACTGCGATGCGGTGACCGGCCTGTCGCGGGAGTTGTCCTTCATGGAATTGAACTCACGCGGCTTGCGGGCCTTCCGGGAATACGTGAAGAGCTACATCGAATCCGACCGGTTTGCGTCTCTGCAAGCGGAAACGAAAAACCTGATCGCCGATCTGGCCGCGGTCCGGTATTGCCTCCACATTCAAGGGAACCGCATCCAAGTTCGTCACGACGGATCGGACACGGATTACCGGGCGGAGGTGGAAAAGACCTTCGAAAGATTCAAGCAGGGGGCGGTGACCGACTACCGGCCGGCCTTTTTCGACCGACCCGACATGAACCATGTCGAGGCTCAGATCCTCGATTTCGTCGCCCGGCTGTACCCACACACCTTTTCCGATCTCGACCGCTATTATCAGACCCGATACGGCGATGATCTCGATGAAACGATCGGGGTCTTTGACCGGGAAGTCCAATTCTACCTCGCCTACCTGGAGCACATCGCCTTCTTCCGGCGCGCGGGATTACCTTTCTGCTACCCGGAGATCTCCGAAACGGGCAAGGACGTCCATGTCCGCGGGGGTTTTGACATGGCCCTCGCGTTCAAACTCATCGGTGAAGGTTCGACCGTCGTCAGCAACGACTTTCACCTGACCGGTGAAGAGCGGATTATCGTTGTCACCGGCCCGAACCAGGGCGGTAAAACCACCTTTGCCCGGATGTTCGGACAGCTGCATTATCTGGCCTGTCTCGGCTGCCCCGTTCCGGGCCGAAACGCCAGGCTCTTCCTGTTCGACCGACTCTTCACGCACTTTGAAAGAGAAGAAGACATCGCCGATCTTCGCGGGAAGCTGAAGGACGATCTCGTCCGGATCCATCAGGCCCTCGGCAACGCCACGCCGCGAAGCATCCTCATCATCAACGAGATCTTCACGACCACGACTCTGCTGGACGCCGCTTTCCTCGGAAGGGCGATTCTCGGAGCGATCATCCAACTCGACGCCCTGTGCACCTACGTCACGTTTGTGGATGAATTGGCCTCGCTGAGCGAAAAAACCGTCAGCATGGTCAGCACGGTCGCCCCGGACAATCCCGCCACACGGACCTACCGGATTGTCAGACGGCCCGCGGACGGTCGCTCCTACGCAATCTCCCTTGCGGAAAAATACGGTCTCACCCATGCCCGCTTGAAGGAGCGCATCCGCTCATGAAGGCCCTGCTGATGCACAGAGACCGCGATTTCGACCTCCAGGAGGAACGGCCTTGGAACGAGGAGGCGCTGATCCAGGACCTCGAGTTGAACACGCTCTTCAATGCCATGGCGATCGGCGACCCCTTTCTGTTCGAGGTCGCAAAAAGGGCTGTGCTGACCGGTTTAGAGAATGACCTGGATACCGTCCGTTATCGGCAGGATATCCTCAGGGATTGCTTGAGGAAGGACTCCGTCGTCAGGGAAATCAGCCGGGTTGCCGTGGCATCCATCGAAAACGACAAGAAGAATTACTGGCGTCTTTTCAGCAGGTCTCCCGGGGCGATATTGAACCGATCGATCGAATCGCTGCAGATGTTCGTCCTCTCGCTGAAAAAACTCAGAACCCTCGCGGACGATCACGCCGGGGAATTCGAATCGGATGGCTTTCGGTCGTTTTTCACCATGCTGCAGAGAGAATTGGGAGATCCTTTTTTCGCACGCGTCGATGAGCACCTGAAAGAGCTTCAATTCCGAGGAGGAGTCCTGATCGGCGCAGAGCTGGACAAAGGCAATAAAGGAACCCGTTATGTTCTCCGCAAGCCGCAGGGGAAAAAAGAGAGCTGGCTCCGACGCATCTTTTCCAGTCACCCGCCGGTCTACACCTGCACGATCGACGATCGTGATGAAAGCGGTGCCCGGGCCCTGACGGAACTGAAAGACAGGGGGATCAACCATACGGCCCATGTGCTTGCCCAGTCCGTGGATCATCTTCTCAGCTTTTTCAACCTGCTGCGCACCGAGCTGGCCTTTTACATCGGAGGCCTGAACCTGCACAAGGGCCTGACAGGGCTGGGGCACGTCACGTCCTTTCCCCTCCCGGTTCCCGCCGGCCGGCGCGGCTATTCTGCCAGGGGATTGTACGATGCCTGTCTGGCCTTGACCATGAAGAGAAAAGTCGTGAGCAATGACGTCCAGGCCGACGGGAAAGACCTCGTGGTGATCACCGGCGCCAATCAGGGCGGCAAATCGACTTTTTTACGAAGTGTCGGCCTGTCTCAACTGATGATGCAGTGCGGTATGTTTGTGCCGGCGGAATTCATGCGCGCCGATCTCTGCGGGGGACTTTTCACACATTACAAAAGGGAGGAGGACCCCTCCCTGAAGAGCGGCAAACTCGATGAAGAGCTGTCACGGATGAGTGACATCGCGGACCATCTGACGTCTCGTTCCATGCTGTTGTTCAACGAGTCGTTTGCCTCGACGAACGAAAGAGAAGGTTCGGAGATCGCGAGGCAGATCATCGGTGCGCTCAGGGAAAAGCGCATCAAGGTGTTCTACGTCACTCACTTATACGAATTCGCGCGCGATGAGCACAACCAAAAACACGACCAGACCCTTTTCCTTCGCGCGGAGAGGCAGCCCGACGGCGGACGGACTTTCCGGATCATCGAAGGCGAACCCTTGGAAACGAGTTACGGCGCCGACATTTATCACGAGGTATTCTGTACCGGCCGTAAGCGACCCGGCGATTTTCCGGCCCCGGCCCGGCTGGATGGTGAATCAGCCACCGTTCCCCCCGGCGGGGACGGCACCGGCGGCGATTGAAAGACTCGCCGTCCGTGAAAGGGCGGTCAGAGGAGGCTCAGGTGCACCTGCGACGGCTTGACCCTGCACAAAGCAACAGGGCCATCCGGTTCGTCGTCCTGATGGGCGCCGTGAGCCTTTTCGCGGACATGACCTACGAGGGCGCACGGAGCATCACCGGCCCGTTTCTCGGGATCCTGGGTGCGAGCGGAACGGTGGTCGGCGTCGTGGCCGGCCTCGGTGAACTCGTCGGTTACGGCCTTCGCCTGGTATCCGGCTATTTGAGCGATCGGACCCGGCGATACTGGCTCATGACCATCACCGGCTACGTGATCAACCTTTTTGCGGTCCCCTGCCTCGCCCTGGCCGATCGTTGGGACCTCGCAGCCGCACTCGTCATCGCGGAACGCCTCGGCAAGGCGATACGCACCCCTCCTCGCGACACGCTTCTCTCTTATGCCACCCAGCGAGTCGGCGGCGGCTGGGCTTTTGGCCTGCACGAGGCACTGGACCAGATGGGCGCGATGCTGGGCCCCCTCATCGTCGCCGGCGTCCTCGTGACCGAAGGCAGCTATCAAACGGGTTTTGCCGCGTTGCTCGTGCCTGCGCTGCTTGCCGTGGCGATCCTCCTGACGGCAAGGACCCTCTATCCTTCCCCGCGGGATCTGGAATCCCCAGCGGGGACGACGGCATCGACCTTTCCAAGATTGTTCTGGATTTACCTAGGGGGGGTTTCCCTCATCGCGGCGGGTTACGCCGACTACCCCCTGGTCGCCTATCATTTCGGCAGGGTCTCTTCCGTACCGAGAGACTGGATCCCCATATTCTATTCCGTCGCCATGGGCATCGATGCCCTGGCCGCCCTTGTTTTCGGATACCTCTTCGACCGCAGGGGATTCGGAATCCTCATCGTTTCGGCCCTCGTCTCGGTCGCCTTCGCCCCGCTTGTGTTTTTCGGGGGCTTCTGGCTTGCCCTGTCGGGGGTCGTCCTCTGGGGGGTCGGCATGGGCGCCCAGGAATCCATCATGCGGGCGGCCGTTGCCGAAATGATCCCGGCCGAAAGGCGAGGCACGGCCTACGGAATGTTCAACACAGGCTATGGAATCTTCTGGTTCGCGGGCAGCGTACTGATGGGCTATTTGTACGACCTCTCGATCCCGGCCCTGGTGCTGTTCTCCGTATCGGCACAGTTGCTCTCTGTTCCACTGCTCCTGACCGTGCGGCGTCAATGGAAACTCGGATCGGCATAGCCCCGTTCATCGAAAGGGTTGTCTCCGTCTGAAGAAGGTGATGAACGACCACATCCACCGGCTGATTCTCCAACTGGAGGACCTTCACCGCGGCAGCCGCGCCGCCGAGCAACTGTCGGCCTGCGGGGAGAGCGCCGTGAAGCCTCTTCGTGATTACCTGGTCCACGGCCGACCCTCGCACATCTTCCAACCCCGGCAGTGGGCCGTCGAGGCCCTGGCACGGATCGGCGCCTGGCCGGTACTGCTCGAATACCTGACCGTCGAGAGAAGCATTTCCGATCCGGTCACACGTCTGGGGGAAGAGGCCGTCGAAAACACAGCCGCAAGGCTTCTGGCCGCATGGCCGTCGGATGAGGTGTTCGAGGTGCTGCGGAGTCTCGCTCAACGACGGCCCCTACCGGGTGTGATAGAGGCTCTGGGATCTTTCCGCCGGCCGGAAACGGTCCCCCTGTTCATCCAGGCGCTCGGGGATGATGTCTGCCGGGGCGCCGCCATAAACGCCCTGCTCAGGATGGGGGCTGATTCGATCCCCCTGCTTCGCAAGGCGGCAAGACGTTCGAGAAACGCCAGGGCCGAGGAGACTCCATCGGAAAAAATACGCAGAAAGACGGCCATGCGTTTACTTTCCGATCTGCAGGCAAGGGGTCATCAGCGGTAAGCCCTCTTGCAGGGATCCCGACAAATATGCCCTTTACAAAGACAGACGGACAGGGTAATTCGACGTCGGGGCCGTTTTCACCGCAAGGACGGCTGATGGCAGGCTGGCGGAACGGATCATGTGCAACCAACGGTTGCCTCATTCTCCATGAGGGCGGCCGTGCGGAACATGGGGTCAAGCCCAACGTGAATGAACAGAAGGGAGAAATGCATCATGGCGGATCACACCACAGGGGGGAAGTGCATCTTCTGCGAGATTGTCCACGGAAGCGGCCATGCTTATCGGATCTATGAAAACGATCACGCCCTCGTCATCCTCGACATCCACCCCTACACGGAAGGGCACTGTCTGGTCCTGTCGAAGCGGCACGTCCCCTGGTGGCACCAGCTCTCGGAAGAGGAGACGGGGAGCCTTTTCAAAGCCGCGAACATCGTGGCGAACCGGATGATGGAGACCTATCATCCCGACTTTATCTTTCTCTATGCCCGGGGGAGAAGGATCCCCCACACCCATCTGTTCCTGATCCCGACCTACGGCGGCGACGTCCTGGACCGCTTTTTCAACGCCCTGGAGAATTTCCAGGAGTCTCCTGAACGGCTGGCCAGGCTTCGGGATCCTCTGTCCATGGAGGAGGCCGCCGGGAAACTCGGGCGGAAGGTTTGAGCACGGAGGTTCTGGACCACGCCTGCTTCTCGGCCGCCGGTGACTTCCTTGCCCGCTGCGGCACAAGAAGGGTGGATCCCCCCGACGCAGGCAGCGCGGAAGGCACGGTCGACGGCCTCCCCGATGGCTTCAGGGGCCTGCGACACCGGGGGGACTCCAAAAAGATTTTGATCCTTTCAGTGGGATGGGATCCATGGGCAAGAACTCGATCGATTCAGCGAGAGGAGAAGCTCCGGCGTGAAGTATCTGAAACCCCTCATGCTGGGTATGCTGCTGGGTCTCGTTAGCGGCCCCCTGCTGATCAGCGCCTTGGCGCTTGTGTACATGATCGCGACGGATTACCGGAGCCTCACCGGCGAGAGCTGGCCGCAAATCGTCATCAGCATCATTTCGTTGGCCTTCGCGAGCACCCCGTTCTTCATGGGGCTGGGCGGCATCATCGGACTTCTCAGCCGCCGTCTGAACCCGATTGCTGCGGCCCTCCTGGGCGGCGCCCTGGGGGCTCTCTGCGGCTACCTGAGCGGCGGGATCGCCCAGCAAAGCGATGTCACCTTCGGACCGCACCTCTACACCGCCTTTACGATTGTCTGCGGCGCGCTCATCGCCGTGGCCGTCCGGAGGGTCGCCTCCTCCAGGATTCCCATCGACTGGGACGTTGATCTCACCGGTGAAAGACGAAGCAAGTACCTGCCGGACCGGCATCCGGAATGACCCGCTGGCCCTACCCTCTGTACGTTCCCGGCGCAGTCGACGGGGCTTGAGGAATCTCCTTCCGGCTGTCCCCTGAGTTGCGGCCTCCCAGGGAGCTGTGCGAAGAACGATTCGAATGCCCGAGAAGCGTTGCGATCAGAACACCATGCCGTCATTGAAGCAGATGATGGTCTGCTGGTCCTTTCCTCGACGCCGGGACTATTCCACCTTCTTGAAGGACGGCTTCTTGGCCCCGCAGACGGGACAACGATCAGGTGCTTCGTTCTCCGCCGTGTAGCCGCAGACCTGGCAGACATAGTAGTCCACATCGGGATTTCTGCCCAGATTCTCCAGGGCTTTTTGATAGAGCCCGGCGTGCACCTTCTCGACGGCATTGGCGAACTCAAAGGACCGGAGCGCACCCTTCTGCCCCTCGGCCTTGGCGTCTTCGATCATGCCTGGGTACATCTTCTGGAACTCGTGGGATTCGCCCTCGATCGCCTCCTGGAGATTTTCCCTGGTGGTCCGGATGCCGCCGAGTTCCCTCAGGTGCGCATGGGCATGCACCGTTTCGGCCTCGGCGGCCGCCCGGAAGAGTTTCGCCACCTGCGGGTGGCCCTCCTGATCCGCCTTCTTCGCGAAGGCCAGGTATTTCCGGTTTGCCTGCGACTCCCCCGCGAAAGCCTCCTTCAGATTCCTTTCCGTCTTCGTCATGGCACCTCCTTGCGGTTTCCGGACTTCGCCGGTTCATGAAACAATCACCCTGCCTGAGTTGAACGCCCGATCGTTTCCACCCGTGGCAGGGTTCAAGAGCCGGGGGGTTGATTTTCGAGGGGATGATACCGGAGAATGGTTCTCGTGACAAGCGCAAAGGCGGCTCGTCTTTCCACGGGCAACCCGCGCCATTCCTTCAGGACGGGATCTTTCTCAGATCATGATGGTGTGCTTGCCCTCTGCGCGAAGCATCCAGGAGAAAAGGGTCAGGTATTCCCGGAGCTGTCGGGTGAGAAGGAAGTTTTCCCGCACGAATTCCCGGGCCGTCTGGCCCATGACGCCCATCCTTTCCCGGTGGTGCAGGAGGAAACGAATCCGGTGCGCGGCTCCTTCCGGCGTGTTGACGAGATAACCCGTGTAGTGATTGTAGACCTGAAGTTGAATCCCTCCCACGTCGCCGCCGACGACCGGTTTCCCTTTCCACAGACCTTCCGTGACCGTCAGGCCGAAGCCTTCCCGCGTCGATTTCTGGATGATAATGTCCGCCAGTCGCTGAAGGGCGTTGATCGTCCGGTGGGAGTTCGGCGGCAGGAGCAGGACGTGGATGTCCGGATCGTTTCCCGCCGCCTCCTTCACCTCGTCGAGGATCTCCTTGCCTTCCGGATCGTCGGCGGCCCCGCCTCCGGCGAGAACCAGTTGGACCGGAAGGACCTTCCGGAGGAGTTGATAGGTCTGGATGACACCGAGGGGATCCTTGAAACGGTCGAAACGCGATATCTGCACCAGCAGGGGGCGACTCGGATCCAGCCCGAAGAGATTCCGGACCTTTTCAAGCTCCGAGGGTTCCAGATCGACGTTCTTGTCGCTCAAAGGGTCGATGCTCGGCGCGATGACAAACTGGGGGTGCGGCAGAAGCTGTGCAAAGGGACCCATCGAAAAGATACTGGCATCATATCTCTCCACATAGGGTCGAAGCGACTTCCAGACGGAACGGACGGGGCGGCTGATGTCGATGTGCGCCCGCCAGATCCATTTCCCCCTTCGCCCGGCGGAAAGTTCCAGAAGGGGGGCGGGCTGGGGATCATGAATGACCACCAGGTCCGCACCTTCAAGCCCATCCTTCATTTCGGAATAGTTCTGGGCATTGACCTCGACATAGTGATCCCAGTCTCTTTTCGAAATGGACGCCTCCCTGCCCTGTAAACCGTTGTGGATCGCCTTCGTGGTGTTGAAAAAGGCTGTGGTTCCCATGATGACCCGCCAGGCGGCGTCCAGACCGAGGTCGCGCATCAAGGGGACCATCCAGGTCAGGATCTCCGCAACGCCTCCGCCCTCCGCCGTCGAGTTGACATGGAGGACCTGCAACCCTTTGAGCTTCTCCGCCAGGTTTCTGAGCTGGCGGATCACCGGTTTTCCTACAATGGGGATGTAGTCATCCAGGGAATGATTCATTTCCTTCGCCCTTTCGATCGATGGAACCGTTTGTTCGAGAAGGCTTCCACCAGTCTCTGCCTGATTTCAGAAAGGGTATGGAACGTCACGTCGATGGCCTGAACGGCGTGGATGTAGTGATCCCAGTTTCCTTCGCACCCTTTGAGCCACCCCGTGAAATCGTCCACGCCCACGGGACAACGCCTTCTCGCCTCCAAGACGTGGAAATAGATGCTGCCGTTGGTCATACGGGAAACGGCCTCCGAGAGCTCGTCCGGGTGATGGATGCGATCCCCCGTGTCAAAGACCACCGTCACGGCCTGCATGAAATGAAACTCATGTCCGGGTCTCGCCCAGGGGATCATCGCGACTTCGCTGAGCCTGTCATCGATGATCTCGAGGGCGGCCGCCCTCAATTCTTCCATGGACGCGTACAGATAGGGGTCGATCATCCCGAGACGTTCCGAAAGGACCTGATCCCCGAGTCTCCAACGGGACCAGACGGCGAAATCATTCCGGTAGTCCGGGTAGTCGAAAGAAGGAACGAGGACCGTCTCACAGAAGTGGTGGTAGAGAACGTCCGGGTGACAGGATGCGATCCGGTCCCTCAGTTCCCGCAGGTTGAACGCCGGCGGAATGCCGCTCATCCGCGTCAGGAGCGCACAGTCCTTCACTTCAAAATCACCCATCGTCATCCCCCGTCACGATCATCGGAGTCCACCGGGCCGCCGGACTTCCGTCACAAGCGCCACCGGTGCGGCCTGCGGTCCGTCCCCGCCCACGAGAGGGCCTCGGCCGTCCGCAGTCACGAGCCTTCCCCGCCGGGCGATCACTTGCGTCCCGTATCATGTCCGCCGCCCCCTTTGAGGGGTATAATCCTCTCGAGCTCCTCGAATATCTTCCCGCACCAATCATAGACGGTGTTCATCTGGATCTGCTTCCTCAGGCGCTTCATCCTCTTCTTTCGCTCTTTTTCCCCCATCCGATAGGCCTCGTACATCGCATCGGCGAGCTGGTCGATGTCGTATGGATTCACCTGAAGGGCATCCGGCAGTTCCCGCGCCGCCCCCGTATACTGTGAGAGCAGGAGAACGCCGTCACCGTCCGTTTTCGCGGAGACGAACTCCTTGGCCACGAGGTTCATCCCGTCGTGGAGCGAGGTCACCATGAGTACATCGGCCATCCGGTACGATGCAAGGATGGAAGGATAGTCATGATGCGCCCGAAGGTAATGGACGGGAGTCCATTCCTCTGTCTGGTGCCGCCAGTTGATCTCATCGACCAGGTCATCGAGTTCATCGCCGATGTCCCGATATTCCTCGATGTGGGTCCGGCTGGGCGCCGCCAGCTGCAGCAGGGTCACCTTTCCCCGAAGTTCCGGGTGACGCCTCAGCATGAGGTCAAAACCCTTCATCCGCTCCGGGATCCCCTTCGTGTAATCCAGCCGGTCGGCCCCGACGTAGATCTTGGTTTCCAGGATCTTTTCCCCGATCTCTTTGAAGAAACTCTGACGCTTCTCCTCGACGGGAGGCGAGGTGGCGTCCTTCCCGATCTGGTGAAAATCCACACTGATCGGAAAAGACCTGACATACGTCGGATGCCCGCCGCGGAAAATCCGGTAGTGTTCGTAGTCGACCCTCGCCTCGATCCCCCGGTCCACCGTGTCCATGAAGTTGTTGCAGTGGTACTGGATGTGAAATCCGATGAGGTCGTTGGCGAGAAGCCCGTCCAGGATCTCTTCCCCCCAGGGGAAAATCCGATAGGCCTCGCGATTGGGCCAGGGAATGTGCCAGAAGTGAGCGAGGATCAGATCCTCCCGAGCGTTTCTCAGCATCCGGGGCAGCAGGGAAAGATGAAAGTCCTGGATGAATACGAAGGCGGGGCTGCCGCCGATTTCCTCGAGAACGGCGTCGCAAAAGCGTCTGTTCACGCTCACATAAATCTCCCAATCGGTTCTCGAGAACCGGGGTCGGGTGTAGACGATGTGACAGAGCGGCCACAGGGCCTGGTTGGATATACCGTAATAGTAGCCCTCCTCTTCCTTTTTCGTCAGCCAGAGCCGCTTCAGGGTGTACTTCGGATCGCCGGGGGGGATGGCGATCCTGCCGCGTTCATCCGTCACGAGACGGTCCGCTGTTCCCGAGCCGTGAGCAACCCAGACCCCCCTCGTGGCCCGGACGATCGGCTCGAGGGCGGTGACCATCCCGCTTGCGGGCCGGACGACCCGGATGCCCCCGATGTCCCGCTCGTGCATCCAGGGTTCTCGGTTCGAGACGATGATCACTTTCGCCCCCTTTGTGATGCGGGAGACAAGCCCGCTGAGATATGCTGCGTCCATAACCCCTCCTGTCACTCCATGCGCCCGCGCAGCCTTTCCGCCAGCCGGCATCTCGTCCATCCAGCGGCTTTCGAGGTCACGGGGAAACATACGACGAGAGCCTTCTTGCCTCGCCTATCCCGATCTTTCTCCGCAGACCGGATCGAGGAGCGGTGCGCTCCTCGCAAATCATCTTTTCGGCAGGGCTTCGTTCTGAAGCGTTCTCGAATTTATGATGACAATGCCGCCCGCGGCTCTGAGAGGAATGACGCCAGGCAAGTGAGGAAATGAGTAACGCCGAATCAAAAGTCGATTTGATTATAATGTCTTTGAATCGATTTTCAAAACTTTTTTTCGCCGGTCTCGTTGATATCCGGCCCGATCCCCCATGATCTTGAAGATTTTGTTCCGATCTTCTGCTATCATGGAAACAGCGAAGAAGGGATGGATGGCTTCCATGCGGGACAAACTGATCGAGGAATCGGTCCTGTTCGTGAGTGTTCTGAAATGGGTATTTCTCGCATCCACGGTGGGTCTCATCGTCGGCCTATCGACCGCCGTCTTCCTGAAACTGCTCGATGGGGCCATCTCATGGGCAAGTTCCTTCTCCCACTACTTTCTTTTTTTGCCCTTGGCCTTGTTTCTGAGCGCCTTGCTCGTGAGGCGGTGGGAACCGGAAAGCGGGGGGTACGGACCCGAAAGGGTTATCGAGGCCGTTCATAAGAAATCGGGTAAAATCAATCTTGCCGTTGTCCCTACAAAACTGACGGCCACAATTCTGACCGCTGCAGCCGGGGGTTCCGTCGGGCAGGTCGGGCCCTGTGCCCAAATCGGGGCGGCCCTGGCATCCGCATCGGCCGGTTTCATTCGTTTGGACGACGATGACAGAAAAAAACTGGTCATCTGCGGAATCAGTGCAGGGTTTGCTTCCGTATTGGGGGCACCCATTGCAGGGGCCATTTTCGGCGTCGAGGTGCTCACGGTGGGTAGCATCATGTATGAGGTCCTTCTCCCGTCTTTCGTGGCCGGGATCACCGGTTACCACGTATCCTCGCTTCTTGGAATCACTTACCTTCACATCCCCTTGAAATCCGTTCCCCCCTTGTCGGAATCCTTCATCTTTGTCTCCGTCGTTGCGGGCATCCTGTTCGGTCTTTGTTCGGTCCTGTTCATCGAGGCGATGCGACTCGGGGAAAAAGTTTCTGCGCAGTTTCCGTCGTGGGATCCTTTAAAAGGTCTCGCGGGGGGGGTCATCCTGATTCTTCTGGCCCTGGCGTTCTCGACGGACTACATGGGTCTGGGTGTCAAAACGATCCATGATGCTCTTCAGGGTGACCTCATGCCCTGGTATGCATTCCCGCTCAAGGCGATCACGACAAGCGTAACCTTCGCATGCGGCGGAACGGGCGGTATCATCGCCCCCATGATCTTCGCCGGCACCATGGCCGGCAACTTGTTCGGTCATCTCCTCGGCCTCGATCCCGGTATTTTCGCGGCGATGGGATTTGTGGGGGTTCTGGCCGGCGCAGCGAATACACCCATCGCGATGAGTATCCTGGCCGTGGAACTCTTCGGGTCGGCCGTCGCCCCCTATGCCGCCGTGGTGTGCATTGTCAGTTTCCTCATGACCGGGCATCGTGGTATTTTTGCCACCCAGCGGCTGACCCTGAGAAAGTCCGCCTCCATGGAGGTGGAGACCGGGAAAGAAATTGGTGATGTCCGGGCGGGGTTCAGGCCCAGAAAGAAAAGCGTCATCGGAACCGTTATGAACTGGAAGAAAAAAACAGACGAGAAGGATGCATGAGCGCTGCCCGTCAAAGAGCTCGACGGGCATTTCCATCAACGGCTCGTCGGAAAGGAAGAAGTGAAATGGTTTGAGGCGATGTTCAAGGACCTCCTTTCTCCTCGAGGGCCCGGACGAGATTTTTCAGCTCCTCGGCCTTCTCTTTCTTCATGAGGAGGGTCCTCTTCCCGGTCCGGACGATGACGAGATCGGTCAGGCCGATCATCATCACCTGTTCGTCGGGATCCTCGCAGAAGACCAGGTTTCCCCGTGCATCCAGGGCGGAGATTTCCCCCCGGGCGGCGTTGCCTTCTGCGTCTTTCGGGAGGAAGGTCTCGAGGGAAAGCCACCCCCCCACGTCGGACCACGTGAACCGGGCGGCCACCGCCCTGACGGTCGTCGCTTTTTCCATCACACCATAGTCGATGGAGATGGGGTGCACCTCGCGGAAGGCATCCTCGAGCGCCCTGGGCCAAGACGGCATCCCGTCGCTTTCGGCCGCCCTTGTCATGCTCCGGTGATGAAGCGGAAGGTTTTTCTCCAGCTCCCGCAAAATGGCTTCGGCCCTCCAGACGAACATTCCGGAGTTCCAGTAAAACCGGCCCATGGACAGGTAGCCCTTCGCCGTTTCCACGTCCGGCTTCTCTTTGAACCGGAGCAGTTCGTAATGCTCGATTCCGTCGTCCTCGAACAGGCGTTTCCCGAACTCGAGGTACCCGTAGCCCGTAGCGGGATAATCCGGCCGGATGCCGAAGGTATACAGGACGGGCTCATCGGCCGCCCCTCTTGCCGCCGACAGAAGGGTCTTCTGAAAGAGATCGACGGGCTCGATCAGGTGGTCGGCCGTCAGGGTGAGGATGACGGGATCCCCGAAGCGCCTGCGGCAAAGAGCCGCCGCGAGGGCGACGGCCGCCGCGGTGTCCCGTTTCAGCGGCTCTCCGATGACGTTACCGGGCGGAAGATCGGGCAGCTGTTCCCTCACCAGGGGCACGTGGGCCGCGTTGGTCAGAATGAGAATGCGCTCGACCGGCAGGAGACCACGAATGCGGTCGTAACTCTTCTGCAGGAGGCTCCGGTCTCCGAAGAGCTTCAGGAACTGCTTGGGCCGCTCCTTCGTGCTCATCGGCCAGAACCGCGTCCCCGTGCCGCCGGCCATGATGGTGGCGACAAGGTTGAGTCTTGTTGATTCCATCGACGGATCCTTCCTTAGGCTCTACCGAAGTCGTCCTCCACGCGCTCGATGTCGTCCTCGCCGAAATAATCGCCGGTTTGCACCTCGATGATCACGGTTTCCTCCCGGCCCGGGTTCATGGCGCGGTGCAGGGCCCCCCTCGGGACATCGACGGACTGCCCCGCCCGGAGATGGATTTCCTCCCTGTCCCTCGTGACCAGAACCTCCCCCGTGAGGACGAACCAGTGCTCCGCGCGGAGGCGGTGCCTCTGAAGGCTCAGCCGTTTTCCAGGATAAATGACGATCTTCTTGACCTTGTGATCGGGCTCATCGCTGATCACGCGGAAATATCCCCAGGGACGATGATCCTCCACGATCTTCTGACCGGCCACGATGGCTCCTCCATCGACGGGATCGGTTCCCGGAACACTGAAAAAGGCAGTTTTTTTAACGTCCTGCGAAGTTTATGCCAGCCCGCTTTCCGATTTCAAGGACAATTTTGAAGCGAGAGCCTCCCGGCCGACTTCGAAATTTTTCTGTGGACAATCCCGCAAGCTTGTGAAAAGTTTCCCGGCATCGAAAAGACGAGGGAGACCCATGGAATGACGAAAGACCAGCCGATCAGCCGGGACCTTTTTCTCGGCGCCTTCAAGCTCCACTATCTCGAGTGGGAAAGCGGCGCCCCGAGGACCATCCTTCTCCTCCACGGCATCGGTGACAACGCCTATATCTGGGAAGATTTCGCCCGCCGGAGCCGGCCGTTCTTGCGGATCCTCGCCCTGGACCAGAGGGGCCACGGTCACAGTACCTGGCCTTCGCCGCCGGCCTATGGTTGCGAGGATTATGTGGGAGATCTCGAGCGCTTTGTCGAAGCGATGGGGCTTTGCGACTTCATTCTCATGGGCCATTCCATGGGCGCCCTTCACGCCACCCGACTGGCCGCTTTGCATCCGCAGCGGGTGGCTGCGCTGATCCATGTCGATATCGAAGCCCGACCGCCCGAATGGAACAAGAAATACCTGACCGGACTCTACCACCACCTTCCCGAATCCTACGAAACCGTCGAGGAATACGTCGACTGGATGATGGAGAACCGGCCCCATGCCGATCGGAAACTCCTGCGGGATTTCGCCTCCAAGGCACTCGTCCGTGACGAAGCGGGCCGCTTCCGGCGCCTCTATGACCGGGAGCTCCTCCGTCATTTCGATCCCCTCTACGACCTGCGGTCATCGCTTCCAGAGGTCCGTTGCCCGGCTCTCGTCGTCCGGGGCGAGGAGAGCGTCGTTTTGAGGGCGGAGGTCGCCCGCGGGATGAGCCGGGCGATGCCCCGGGGACGCTTCGCGGAGATCCCGAAGGCCGCCCATCCCGTGCACACCGACAATCCCGAGGGGTTTGCCCGGACGGTCCTCTCCTTCCTGGAGGAGGCGGGTATAATCGGGAAGGAGCCGGGTCATCCCGCCGCGAAGGTAGGGCCGCAGACGTGACTTTTCCATGTCGCGTGCTTCCTCCCTTTTGTTCCAATGATCCGACGTTCGCGGAAGAAAGGAGAAATGTATGGGACTTCTGGATGGAAAAACGGCGATCATCACCGGCGGCGGTACGGGGATCGGCCTTGCCATCGCCCGGCGATTTCATGAGGAGGGAGCTTCCGTCTTCATCTGCGGACGGCGGGAGGACAGGCTCCGGGAGGCGGCCGCCGGCATCCGGAAAGACCGGGACCGCTTTTTCTGGTTCCGGGCCGATGTCACCGTTGAAGGCGACATCGAAAGACTTCTGGCCTTCGCCTCTGATAAGACCGGGAAAATCGACATCCTCGTCAACAACGCCGGCATCATGAGGTTCGGAACCCTTCCGGAGAGCGACCCCGGGATGTGGGACCTCACAATGAAGACGAACGTCTACGCCCCCTGGCGCCTCATGGTTGCCGCCCTGCCCCACATGAAGAAGGCGGGCGGGGGATCCATCGTGAACATCTCCTCCATCGCCGGCATCAAGGCCTTTCCCGGTGCGGGGATCTACTGCGCCTCGAAAGCGGCCCTCCAGTCCCTTTCCCAGGTCATGGCGATGGAGGCGGCCCCGGATGGGATCCGCGTCAATATCATCTGCCCCGCCGTGGTGGAGGACACGGAGCTCGCCGTCCCCATCTTCGGAGCGAAGGTTTCCGACTTTTACGGCACCATGCGCCCTCTTCACCCCCTCGGCCGAAACGGGAAGCCCGCCGACATCGCCGAGGCTGCCCTTTTCCTGGCTTCGGATCGGAGTTCATGGATCACGGGGATCCTCCTCCCGGTGGACGGCGGCAGGCACCTGAGCACAAACCGGCCCGCCGTCACGGCATAGCATCACCGTCTCACAGAACGAGAGAAAGGAGAAACGATCCATCATGAGAATCGGAATCGTCGGAATCGGAGGCGTCGGCGGCTACTACGGCGGTAAGCTCGCACTGGAATACGGCCCCTCAAAGGAACACGACATCGTCTTCATCGCCCGGGGGGAACATCTGGAGGCCATTCGGCGAAAAGGGCTCAGGCTCATCACCGTTGAAGGCGAATACACGGCCGAACCCACCCTGGCCACGGACAGCCCCGCCGAGATCGGAAGGCTGGACCTCGTTTTGTTCTGCGTCAAGAGTTACGGTCTCGAGGAGGCGGCCCGGATGATCTCGGGCAACATCCACGAAAACACCATCGTCATCCCCCTGCTGAACGGCGTGAACATCACCGAACGGCTGAAGGCGGCGCTGCCCCGCGGGACCGTCCTCAGGGGGACCGTCTATATCGGCTCCAACATCATCGCACCCGGGGAAGTGCGTCAGGCAGGGGGGTCCTGCCAGCTCATCTTCGGACCCGACGACAACGCCGACGTCGAAAAGTACCGGCCGATCGAGGGGCTTCTGAAGAAGGCCGGCATCAAGGCCGAGCTCACGGCCGACATCGCAGTCCCGATCTGGACGAAGTACATCTTCGTGAGCCCCCTGGCCGGCCTGACTTCGATGCTCGGAAAGACCTTCGGGGAGATCCTTCAAGACCCCGAGGGTCTCGACATGCTCGAGGGGCTCCTGAAGGAGATCGAGGCGGTGGCAAGGGCCAGGGGCGTGAATCTGCCGCCGGACATCGTCAAGGCCTCCATCGGTAAGGTTTCCTCCTTCCCCTTCGCCACGAAGACCTCCATGCAGAGGGACTACGAAAAGGGCAACCCCATCGAGATCGACATCTTCATGGAATATATCGTGAAATCAGGACGAGAGCTGGGCATTTCCACCCCGCTGCACGAACGGGTCTACGCCGCCCTCACCCGGAAGAGGTAGGCTCCATGCGGGAAAGGCCGGTGACCCGGATGGGACTCACCGGCCTTTCCCGCGTTTCACCTGTTCTGAATCTCAGACGAACTCCACCGAGAGGTCGGGAAACTCCGCCTTGAAGGCCGCCTCGAGATCCTTCCGGATCCGCGCGACCACGGCGGCGGCGATGAACCGGCAGGTGTTGCATTGGGGGACGTGCTCGTTCAGGTTGGTGAAGATGTACATCGTTTTCTTCTCTTCATTGTAACGGACACGCTGGACGAGCCCCAGCTGCGCCAAGGGAAGGTCACTCTCCGGGTCCTTCACCCTCTCGAGGATATCGTCGATCTTTCTGATCATCTCCGGCTTCATGGCCATCATTGAATCCTCAGGGTATCGGGTTCCGGATCTCTTCGGTCCATTGAGTCTATCCGGTTTCTCCGGTTTTTTTTAATCTTCCCATGAATCACTATACACAGCTTTTTCCAGTCCATCACTCCCCACTATCCACTCTCCGCCGTTTTTAGTGTTCGCCCGCCTTGCGCAGCAGCAGCTCCCAATCCTCGTTCACCATATCCTGGATCTGTTCCAGGTCCTTCTCCGTCAGGTTGCTGAAACGCCCCTGGAGCCTGAAATACTCCTTCACGGGATATTCCTTGGGCTTGTAATTGATCGTGTACCGGACGCCGTCCTCCACCTCGTAGAGAGGGAAGATGTTCGTCTGAACGGCCATCCGGGCGATCTTGATGGCCATCTCCGAGGGCATCTTCCAGCCCGTGGGGCAGCTCGCATAGATGTGGAGAAACCGGGAGCCTTTGATCCCCCGGGCTTTTTTCGCCTTGCGGGTCAGGTCCTCGGGGAAGGCGATGTTGGCCGTCGCCGCATAGGGGATCCGGTGGGCCACCAGGGCTTCCACGATGTTTTTCTTCCGCATCTTCTTCCACTCCGCACCGGGGGTCGTCGTGGTCCAGGCCCCGTAAGGCGTGGACGAACTCCTCTGGATCCCCGTGTTCATGTACGCCTCGTTGTCGTAGCAGACATAGATGAAATCCTCGTTCCGCTCCACGGCGCCGCTCAGGGCCTGGAAGCCGATGTCGAAAGTCCCGCCGTCCCCGGCCCAGGTCAAGACGGTCGTCTCCTTGTCGCCCTTCATGTCCAGGGCCGCCCGCACGCCGCTGGCCACGGCGCCGCCGGTCTCGAAGGCGCTGTGGATCACGGGGATCCGAAGGGTCGACTGCGGGTAAGGACCCGCAATGACGGACCAGCAGCAGGCCGGCAGAACCATGATGACCTTCTCCTCGAGGGCCTTCAGGAGAAACCTCATGGCCACGGCCGCCCCGCAGCCGGGACAGGCCACGTGCCCGGAGTACATGTATTCACGATCACTGACGTCGAGTTGCATCAGAAACCTCCTTGAGTCCCATCCAGATACTTTCCTTCTCCGGTCGTTTGCTTTTCTTGGTCTTCCAGTAGATCTCCTCGATGATCCCGGGAGTGACGTCCCTGCCGCCGATCCCCGCGATGTAGCCGTAGACGGGGGCGTGTTTCGGCAGGTTGCACAGCGCGGCGCGCACTTCCTGGGCGAAGATCCCGCTCGCCCCGAAGGAGAAGTTCCGGTCGATGACGGCGATCTTCTTCGCAGGCTTCAGAACCTCGCGCACCTCGTCGACCGGGAAGGGGCGAAAGAGCTTCATCTTCAGGAGCCCCGCTTTCTCGCCCTTTTTTCTCAGATCTCTGACGACGAGCCTGGCGGTGCTCGTCACCGTTCCCGAGGTGACGATGATGATCTCCGCATCCCTGCAGTGCACGGCCTCGACGGCCCCGTAGCGCCGGCCGAAGAGCCGTGCATATTCGTCTTCCACGCCGGGGAAACGCTCGAGCGCGTCTTCCATGGCCCGGGCGATGTCGTACCGCATCTCCATGTAGCTGTCGGGCGGGACGAGGGGCCCGAAGGCGCAGGGGTTGCGGGTGTCCGCCTGGAACTTGGGGACATACGGCGGCAGGAACTTGTCCACTTTGTTCTGTTCCGGCACATCCACGGGTTCATAGGTGTGGGAGAGGAAGAAGGCGTCGAGGACGACCATCACGGGCAGGTTGACCATTTCCCCCAGCCGGTAGGCCATCAGGGTCGTGTCAATGGTCTCCTGGGAGTTTTCGCAGTACAACTGGATCCACCCCGTGTCCCGCTGCGCCAGGCTGTCCGTCTGGTCGACCCATATGTTCCATCCCGGGGCCAGCGCCCGGTTCACCTCGGCCATGACGATGGGAAGCCTCGCGCCCGAGGCCCAGTGCAGGAGCTCGTGCATGAGCGCGAGTCCCTGTCCGGAGGTGGCGGTAAAGGTCCGGACGCCGCTCGACGCCGATCCGATGAGGGCCGCCAGCGCCGAGTGCTCGCTCTCGACGCGCAGGAACTTGGCGTTCATCGTCCCGTCGGCGCAATACCGGGAAAGCTCCTCCACGATATGCGTCTGCGGCGTGATGGGATAGGCCGAGATCACCCCCACACCGGCGAGGCGCACGGCTTCGGCGACGGCCTGGCTTCCTTCCAGGACTTTTTTCATATCCTCTCCTCCTCGAGGGCCATGGCATTGCGGGGGCACTCCAACACGCAGACCCCGCAGCCCTTGCAATAGTCGTAGTTGATCCGGCGCCGATGAACCCCGTCATCACGGATGACGGCCAGATCGGGGCAGAAGAGATAACAGTTGTCGCACTGATCGCAGAGGCCGCAATGGAAGCAGCGCTCGGCCTCGCGGATGGCGATGTTGGCGGAAATCCGCAGTTCCACCTCCTCGAAGGTACGACGCCGCTCATCGATGAGAAGCCTCGGCTGGCTCAGGCGCCGGCCGAGTTCGAAATAGTCCTTGTTGATCTCCGTGTAGGCCACCACGTGGGGGCTTCGCTCCGCCCTCGGGCCTTTCAGGTAGGCCTCCATGGACAGGGCGGGACCGCCGCCGACCCTGAAACGTTTCAAGGTGCTTTCGACCGCTTTCGGCCCGTCGCGCAGAAGGGTGTCGAGGGCCATGGCCGCCTCCTTCCCGGAAGCGACGGCGTTGACGACGCTCTTGACGGACGCCGTGAGGTCACCGCCGTACACGACGACAGGATTCTTTCCCCGCGGCAGCAGAAGGCAGTTCTCGAGGGAAAGGGCGGTCTGATCGCCCTGAGGGGGCACCAGCCAGGGGGCCTCGGGGCCTTCACCGATGGCGCTGAAGATCCGCCGGACACGAATTTTGTCCGTCTTCCTCCCGTCGGGAGCGACGATCCCCCTGCCCTTGCCGTCCTCGCCGGTGACTTTCATCCGCTGAAGGTGCAGGACCAGGTCCTTCCCTTCACGTTCCACCTTCATCGGTGCGAGGAGTTCCATCAGTTCGACCCCCTCCTCGAGGGCGCTTTCGACCTCGCCCTGGAAAGCGGGCATGTCCTGACGCCGGCGCCTGTAGACGATGACCGCCCGGCTCCCCAGCCTGAGGGCCGAGCGGGCGACGTCGACGGCGGAGTTGCCGCCTCCGATGACGGCCACGGGGCCCTCGAGTCTCAACTCATCGCCCCTTCGCATTCTCTGGAGGAACTTCAGTCCGTCCTCGACCCCCTCGAGATTTTCGCCGGGCACACCCATGTCCCCCGATCGATAATGACCGCAGCCGATGAAGACGGCGTCGTACCTCCCCTTCGCCTCATCGATGAAGCCCTTTGAAAGGGTCTTCCCCGTGAAGATGCGCACGCCGGCATCCCGAATCTGCTCCACCTCCCTCCTCAAAGCCGCAAGGGGAAGCCTGTAGAGGGGGATGCCCCAGCGCAGGATCCCGCCCGGTTCCTCAGACGCTTCGAAAACATCGCATCCGTAACCGAGGAGGGAAAGAAAGTAGGCCGCCGAGAGACCGGCCGGCCCGGCCCCGATGACGGCGATCTTCTGCTTTTTCGACGGCAGGCGCTCCAGCTCGGGTTTCATTTCATTCCGGCCCGCCGTGTCGGCGAGAAACCGCTCGATGCTGTGGATGGCGATGGCCTCGTCGAACTCGCCGCGGTTGCAGCGGCTCTCACAGGGGTGATAGCAGACACGGCCGCAGACGGAGGGAAAGGGGTTTTCCCGCAAAATGGTCTCCCAGGCCTCCTTGAACATTCCCTGGGTGGTCAGGATCTCCACCCGGGCGATGTCCTCGCCGGCGGGGCATGCGGCGCTGCAGGGGGCTGTCTTTTCCTCGTAACGCGGCTTGAGGAACCGCCAGGAGCCCGTCTTGTTGGCCTCGGTGGACAGATAGGAACGGGGATAGAAACGAAGACTCTCCGCTGTGACGGCTTTTTTTCTCGGCATCGGATCTTCTCATCTCTTCCGGGCCTGAGCGCTCTTGAGGCCCTTCTCTTTGATCAGCCCGACAAGCTGAACCTCGTGGTAGGCATCCCGGGCTGCATGAATGTTTTTCTCCGAATCTCTCGGGACCTCCTCGTGAATGGCGGCGGCGATGGCCTTCATGGGCGGCATGCCGAGCACGCGGGAGAAGGCCCCGATCATGGTGGTGTTGACGATGGGGTGAGTGCGCGTCCCCAGCTGGTGCCGGAGGGCGATGCGGCTGGCGTCGATGCATGCGAGGCGGTAACCCGTGAAGAGGCTTCGGTCCTCCGGCACCGAAGGCGCGTTGATCAGGATCCAGCCGCCCGGCTTCATGCCCCTCGTGACGTTGATGGTCAGCAGAAGGGTGTGGTCCTGAACGACGACGTGGTCCGGCGTGTATACGTTGGTTCTCAGGAGAATTTCTTTTTTGTCCAGGCGCAAGTAGGCCTCGACGGGGGCGCCGCGTCTCTCGACGCCGAAGAAGGGGAAGCTCTGGACCTCGTATCCCGCCTCGAAAAAGGCCTTGGCGAGAAGCACCGTGGCCACCACCGTCCCTTGTCCGCCGCGGCCGTGAAAGCGAATCTCCAGCATGTCTGTTCACCTTTCTTCAGGGTCGGCTCCACACGCAGGCGATGACCTTCGCCGGCTTCCCATCGAGGGATCGGAAACTGTGATTGATCTCGGATTCGAAGTAGAGGGAGTCCCCGGGGTAGAGGACCTCCACGCGGTCGTCGGTGCGGAACTCCACCTTGCCCTCGAGGACGTAGTGAAACTCCTCCCCCTCATGGCTCATGAAGACCATGTCGCCCGTCTCCAGGGGAAGGAACTCCACCAGGAAGGGTTCCATGTGCTTGTTGGGGTTTTTGGACTCGAGGGATTCGTAGATGTAGTCCACCTCCCCCTCCTGATGGTGGGGCCTTCGCTTGACCCGGACGCGTTCGCCGCTTCGCGTCACCGATATGCGCTCCAGCTCCACCTCGTCCTCGAAGAAATAGGCCATGCTGATGTCCAGGGCCTTCGAGAGTTTCAAAAGCGTTCCCAGAGGCGGTACGGTCTCCTCCTTCTCGATCTTCGCGAGAACGGACTTCGGAACCCCCGTTTTCGCCTCGAGGTCCTCCAGCGTCAGGCGCTTCTTCTGCCGGCGCTCCTTGATCTTCGCGCCGATCCTGAGCCGTTCATCGGCCTGCGTCTTCTTCTTGCTCTCAGCCATGTCTCACCTCGGCGGATGGATTTTATCACGTCTCTGGCTTGTTGGATGATGTGACGCGTAAAAAACGATCTTGCCGCAGTACAAGGACGGAAAATTGACGGGTCGACAGTACCGTTTTTACAAAGAATTCATGGATATAACATACTCCAAAAAGGCGCTTTGTCAAGCCACAAACCATTTGACTTTGCCCGGCAACAGGCGTAATTAAATACGTCGAACGTAGGGTTACCTGGCGTTTTCTTTCAACCGTTATATGACCTGTTTCCAAATCTTTGAAAGGAGGAGATGTAGATGACTACCACCGCTGTAATTATCATCGCTTTTGTTGTTTACATGGGGCTCTACTGGATCTACGGCAAGAAGATCGAGCGCGACGTGGTCAAGGCATCGGATGCCATCGATGCCCCGTCGAAACGCCTCTACGACGGCATCGACTACGTGCCCGCCAACAAGTACGTCCTCTTCGGTCACCACTTTGCCTCCATCGCCGGCGCGGGACCCATCATCGGCCCCGCCATGGCCATGTGCTGGGGCTGGCTCCCCGGTCTTCTCTGGGTGTGGTTCGGAAACGTCTTCATCGGCGCCGTCCATGACTATCTCGCCCTCATGGCCTCGGTTCGCTACGACGGCAAGTCCGTCCAGTTCGTCGCCTCGGACCTCTTCACGAAGCGCTCCGGCACGGCCTTCTACTGGCTCGTCTTCTTCCTGCTCATCCTCGTCGTTGCCGCCTTCGCCGACGTCGTCTCGAGCATGTTCGCCAAAACCGGCGAGATCGCCTCGGCGTCCATCTACATGACGATCGCAGCCCTCCTGCTCGGCCAGATGATCTACCGGTGGAAGGTGAACCTGCCGATGGCCACGGTTATCGGCGTCGTACTTCTGGCCGCAGCCATCTGGGCGGGGACGCAGACCCCCCTTCTCGTGAAGCACGAGATCTGGCTCCTGGTCCTCTTCGCCTATATCATCATCGCCGCCGCCATCCCCGTGAACATCCTCCTGCAGCCGCGCGACTACCTGAACTCCTTCCTGCTCTACTTCGGCCTCGCGATGGGCTTCACGGCCGCCGTCTTCACCTTCAAGGGCTTCGAGGCGCCGGCGGTCTCCAGCTTCGCCCCCATCCTCGTGGGCGGGAAGGCGACGCCCTTCTGGCCGGCCATCCCGCTCATCATCGCCTGCGGGTCCCTCTCGGGCTTCCACTCCCTTGTCGCCTCGGGGACGTCGTCCAAACAGCTCGAGAAGGAATCCGACGCCCTCTTCGTGGGCTACGGCTCCATGTTCACCGAGGGGTTCCTCTCGACGCTGATCATCTGCGCCATCGGCGGTTTCGGCTACACGGCCCTGCAGAACGCCGCGGCGGCGGCCAACCAGCCCCTCGCCCTCACAACGGCGAACTGGGGAGAGATGTACACCAAGGTGACGGGGGCCCTCAAGCTCGTCCCCGCCAACATGGTCGTCCAATCCTACGCCGACATGGTGGGCGCAAGCTTCCTCCACTTCATCCCGACCATCCTCGTGAAGGTCGTCGCGGGGCTCTGGCTCTCGGCCTTCGCCCTCACGACCCTCGACACGACGAACCGGCTGGCCCGCTACTGCCTCGTCGAGATGTGCGAGCCCTTCAGGACCTCGGCTGAGGGCCTCTACAAGGCCATCACCTTCCGCTGGACGGCCTCCCTGCTTCCGGCGGCCCTGGGGATTTATCTGGCCTGGAGCAAGAATTTCACCATCGTCTGGCCCTCCTTCGGCGCGGCCAACCAGCTGATCGCGTCCCTGGCCCTCATGACGGGCGCCGCTTACGTGGCCAAGAGGCTCAAATCGAAGTTCGCCATCATGGCCACGATCCCGGCCATGCTCCTCTGGATCACCGTGACCTCGGCCATCGTCTGGTTCATGTACGTCGTGATGCCCGACAACATCGCGAAGAGCCCGGGACAGGGCTGGACGGTCCAGATCATCATGGCGATCATGCTGATTCTGAACCTCCTCTTCATCTGGGACTTCATCAAGCTGCGTAAAACGGAATGAGAGGGATTCCTGGACAGCGTAAACGGGGAGACCTTTGAAAGCGTCTTCTGATGCCGCCTTTCAAAGGTCTCCTCTGTATTTGGAGTGCGGAAGGTGCGGCGGTGAGTCACATGGTCGAAGAAGAAAAGAAAAAATCTTTTTTGAAGACCTTCAGGGAGATGCTGGAGGGCTTCAGCGAGGGCCGCAGGGAGAGTGTCATCGCGCTCACCTGCAAGGAGGTCCAGGAACTGGAGAACATCTTCAGCCTCCTTCTGCTGGGCGCCTTCGTGGGGTTCCCCGCGCCGCCCACCTTTCTCGCCGTCGAACTCCTGCCCTACATGGAAAGGGAGATGCGCGTCCTCCACTACCGGGCCGAGACGAGCGGCGACATGCTGGCGGAGCTCTGCGGCACGTTGGGGATCGACTGATGAGAATCATCTTCTACACCGGCAAAGGGGGCGTCGGAAAGTCCACCATGGCCGCCGCCACGGCCTTCCAGCTCTCCAAGAACAACCGCGTCCTCATCACCTCCCTCGACCCCGCCCACAACCTGGGCGACATCTTCGGCGTGACCCTCAAGGACAAACAGACCCCATTCGCCCCCAATCTCTTTCTCTCCGAGGTGGACCTCCAGAAGCGATCCCGCGAGTACCTCGAGCGCGAAGTCGATGTGCTCACCCGCACCTACAGCTACCTCCACGCCCTCAACCTCAGCAACTATTTCAATGTCCTGAAATATTCCCCGGGGATCGAGGAGTACGCGCTCCTCACCTGCATCGAGGAGACGATCCGGAAGGGCAACGATTTCGACTACCTCATCTTCGATACCCCCCCGACGGGGCTTACGCTCCGGTTTCTTGCGCTGCCCCGCGTGACGATCACCTGGATCGAGCGCCTCATGCAGATCCGGCGGCAGATCCTCGACAAGCGCCACACGATCCAGAAAGTCCGGGGTGCGCTGAAGGAGGGGGAAGAAAACCCGGAGATCAGGCTCAAATACGACGAGAAAGACGACGACGTCTTGAACCGCCTCAAGGCCCTCGACGAGAACTACCGTTCGCTGAACCGGGTGCTCCAGGGCGAGAACTGCTCCGTCATCCTCGTCTTCAATCCTGACCTCCTCGCCATGCGGGAGTCCGAACGGCTCATCGAGGGGCTCCGCGACCTGGGCCTGCCCCTTCGTCTTTTCATCGACAACAAGGTCACGAAAGACAACGAGGACACGGCCGGAAAGGTGGAGAAGATGCTGGTCCGCTATTTTGGAAAGGACATCCCCGTCAAGAGGGTGGAACTGGCGGCGACCATCGCCTGCCAGCTCGGGCGTTGCCTCTACGAGATCCCCGAGGATCTTGTTTCCGCCCTGTAAGGGACGAACCCGTCATGTTTGAACACGAATACCTTCTGAAGCAGCCCCTGTTTTTCCTCTTCATCGCCTTCAGCCTTTTCCTCTCACTCGGGTATTACTGGGGCAGGCGGCGGAACAAGCAGATCTTTCTTTCCGCCTTCCATGACCTCGTCGACATCGTGAAACCGGACGAACAGAAGTTCACGAACATCGGCGGTACCATCGGCTACCACGCGAACCTTTTCGTGAAAAAAAAAGGGGCCGTCTCCCAGGTGGACGCGACGATCACCATGCTCCCGAGGCAGTCTCTGCTCTACATGCCCATCTCGAAGCTCATCATGAGACATGACCGCCTCTTCATCACCATCCACCTGAACAGGGCCCCTGCCGGGGAGGGTCATCTCATCGAGAAGAAGTACGCCGCCTTCCGGGGCCCGAAGATCAAGGAGGCGGACAAACTTTATCGCGAGGAAATCAAGTGGGGGAACCTGGACTTCATCCTCTACTATGAAAACATCAAAATCCACGGGCATCTCGCGGGTCTCATGAAAGATCTGCCTGGTCCGGGCAACCTGAGGCATGTCGCCCTGATCCCGCGGGAAAAAAAGGGGTTTGTCTTTGCCATCCCGAGGATGAAAGAGGTCGGGAGGGATTTCGGGCCGGTTTACCGCTGGTTTTCGAAAATCCTCGCCGGCTGAGCCACCTTCCGACCGAGACCGACCTGAAAGATACCCGATCATGAGGGACCTGCCATGTCAAAGCCGAGAGTCTTCGTTGCGAGACAGATCCCCGAAGAGGGGATCCGGATCATCCGGGCCCGCTGTGAAACCGACGTCTGGCCCGGTGAATACCCCCCGCCGCGGGCGGAGCTGCTCAAAAGAGTGCGGGGGGTCGCCGGCATCCTGAGCCTGCTGACGGACCGGATGGACGGGGAGATCATGGATGCGGCGGGACCGCAGCTCAGGATCATCAGCAACTACGCCGTCGGATACGACAATGTCGACGTGAAGGAGGCGACGCGCCGAGGCATCCTCGTGGGCAACACGCCGGGGGTCCTCACGGAGACGACGGCGGACCTTGCCTTCGCCCTTCTCATGGCCGCTGCCCGGCGCATCGGCGAGGGCTACGACTTCGTCCGGGCGGGGAAGTGGGACACCTTCAAACCCATGGAGCTTCTCGGCCTCGATGTCCACGGTGCGACCCTCGGGATCATCGGCATGGGCCGGATCGGAACCGCCGTGGCCCGGCGCGCCAGGGGCTTCGATATGACGGTCCTGTACTACGACCACAAGATGCGGCCCGATCTGGGGGCATCCGTCGGGGCGAGGATGTGCGGCAGCCTCGATGAACTCCTGGCCGAATCGGATTTCGTGACCCTCCACACCCCCCTGACGCCGCAGACGCGTCACTTGATCGGTGCGGAAGCGTTCAGCAAGATGAAAAAGACCGCCATCCTGGTCAACGCCGCCCGGGGTCCCGTCGTCGACACCCCAGCCCTCTACGAGGCCCTCCGCACAGGCAGGATCGCCTACGCGGGGCTCGACGTCACCGACCCGGAGCCCCTGCCGAAGGATCACCCCCTGCTCAGGCTCCCGAACTGTCTTGTCGTCCCCCATACGGGGAGCGCCAGCGTCGCGACACGGACGAAAATGTCCGTCATGGCGGCGGAAAATCTCGTCGCGGGGGTGACGGGCAACATCCCCCCGCACCTCGTGAATCCGGAGGTTCTACCGAAAAAGGGGTGAGCACACCCCGCCGAGGTTCATCCGGAGTGCTTCGTTCCCCCTTTTTCGATTTCAAATTGAAAAGCGCGCATGGATGGTGTAATTTTCAGGACCATGAAGGACGAGGGGAAAACCAAGAAGGAACTCATGGCGGAAATCAAAGCGCTCCGGAGGCGTCTGGCGAGGCTGGAGCAGCTGGAGGCCAGGCACCGGGAGACGGAAGCCCTCCTCAAGGACAGCGAGGAGATGCTGTACCGGACGCTGCGTCAATCGCCCATCCCCGCTTTCGTCATCGGGAAGGATCGGCGTGTGATCTACTGGAACCGGGCCCTGGAAGAACTGAGCGGAATCCCGGCCAAGACGGTCGTCGGCACCCGCAAACATTGGCGAGCCTTTTACAAGAAGAAAAGGCCCTGCATGGCCGATCTCCTGGTCAACGGCGAGACGGGACGGATCGCGGAGTGGTACGCCGGCAAATACGTGAAATCGAATCTTCTCGACGAAGCCTTCGAGGCCACGGACTTCTTCCCCGACCTCGGCGAAAACGGCAAGTGGCTTCGGTTCACGGCGGCGATCATCCGGGATTCTGAAAGGAACCTCGTAGGGGTTCTCGAGACGCTGGAGGACATCACGGAGAGGAAAAGGGCCGAGGAGGAACTCCGGGAGAGCGAAAGGCGGCTCTACAGCATCCTCCAGAACTCGCCGATCCCGGCTTTTGTCATCGGCAACGACCACCGGGTCATCTTCTGGAATCGCGCACTGGAAGAGCTGAGCCGGATTCCGGCGGGAGAGGTCCTCGGCACGACCCAGCACTGGCGGGCCTTTTACAAGAAAGAAAGGCCCTGCATGGCCGATCTCCTCGTCGACGGCGAGATCGACCGCATCCCGGAATGGTACGAGGACAAATACACGAAATCGAGTCTCCTGGAAGAGGCCTTCGAGGCCACGGACTTCTTCCCCGACCTCGGCGAAGACGGCAAGTGGCTTCGATTCACCGCCGCCACGATCCGGGATGCATCGGGCAACCGCGTCGGCGCCCTGGAGACCCTGGAGGACATCACCGAACGGATGAAAGCCGAGGAGGAGCTCAATAAGATCCGCAGGCTGGAATCCCTCGGGACCCTCGCGAGCGGCATCGCCCAGGACTTCGACCTGCTGCTCTCCGCCATGCTGCGGAACATCTTTCTCGCCAAGATCTCGATCGACGAGGAGGACAAGATTCTCGAGGAGGGGTTGGCGATCGCCGAGAAGGCGGGGCTTCAGGCCAAGGAGCTCATGCACCAGCTCATCACCTTCGCGAAAGGGGGATTCCCGGTCCGGAAGGTCTCGGCTGTCTCGCCCATCCTCCTTGACGCGGCGACCCTTTCTCTGCGGGACTCGGCGGTCAGGTGCAACTTCGATATCGCCGAAGATCTCTGGCCTGCGAACATCGACGAGGGGCAGATCCGGCAGGTCTTTCAGAACGTCATTCAGAACGCCCGGGAGGCCATGGCCGACACAGGCACCCTCGAGGTCCGGGCACAGAACCTCTCCATCGGTCAGGATGACGAGATCCCCTTAAAAACGGGGGACTATGTGAAGATTTCCATCCGGGATCACGGCGTCGGCATCCCGAAGGAAAACCTCTCGAAGGTCTTCGACCCTTATTTCACGACCAAGAAGATTCGAACCCACAAGGGCCTGGGCCTGGGCCTGGCGGTCTGCTACTCCATCATCCGGAATCACAACGGGCTCATCACAGTGGAATCGGAAGTCCACAGAGGGACGACGGTCCACATCTATCTCCCCTCCGCACGACCGTGAAGCCTCCGCGAACCGCCGCGACCCCCCGTCCCGTCAGGATTTCGCCGCCTTGGGGGGGCTCACCAGAGCCTCGCCGTCCAGGACCATCTTGCCTTCCTGGTTGCGGCAGGTCGTCTTGAAACGAAGACGGTTCTTTTCCGTGTTCACCTCGACCACTTCCGCCCGCGCCGTGATCGTATCCCCGAAGAAGACCGGCGCCGTGAAAGCCAGCTCCTGGCGGATGTAGATGGTCCCCGGACCCGGCAGCTTGGTCCCGAGGATGGCCGAAATGAAGCCCGCCGTCAGCATCCCGTGGGCGATCCGCTTCTTGAAAAAGGTCGTTTTCGCGTAATCCTCGTTGATGTGGGCGGGATTGAGATCGCCTGTGACGCCGGCGTAGAGATAGACATCCGTCTCCGTGACGGTCTTCGTGAACTCGGCGGCGTCTCCAACTTTGATCTCGCTGATGGTCTTTCCGATCATGGTGGACTCCTTGGGAAAAGATGTTCCTGCCGGAAGCGACGAAGCTGCGGGGACGGACCCGTCCCGCACCTCCCATCCCTTTCGGTTTTGCTCGGCGTACGGCGGGGGTGATTCGTCAAGGACAGCCCCACCCGGACAACCCCCGCCGGCGGCGGAAGGGCACTGCCCTCCGTCCGCACCGGCGGGGCAATCCCGTGGGTCCGGCCCTTACTGGAAGAAGGTTTCTACTTTTTTGAAGCTTTCGTCAACGTTTTTCTTGAAGTCCTGACAGCCCTTCTTGTAGACGTTCAAGCACTCATCGAGCACTTTTTTGCCCTCCACGGGGAAACCGGGGGCCTGCTCCATGAACATCCGGAAGCTCTTTTCCATCTGCTCCTGCAGCGCCATCATGACATTGAAGGCGTTCTCGAAAGCCGTCTTGTTGAATGTGATCATCTGCTTGAGGATTTCCTTCTGAAGCATCTTTACTCACCTCCGTCCCTGGATATGCGCTGAGACAGTGCGTGAAAATCCGATCAGGCGGTTTTCTCGGCCGTGCTGATGTAGGACTCGAATTTCGCGAAACCCTCATCCACGATCCTCTTGAAATCCTCGCAGCCCCTGCGGTAGGCTTTCATCCACTCGTTGATGAGCTGCTTGCCCTCGGCCGGCAATCCGGTCGTCTGTTCCATCTGCGTCGCGATCAACTGCTGCGTCTGCTCCTGGAGCGCCATCAGTGTGCCGTAGGTGTTGTCGAAGGTTGTCTTGTAAAAATCCATCGTTTGCTTTGCAATCTTTGTCATTTCCATGTTATCTTACCTCCCGGTATAGAAATTGATTGGTGCCTTTCTGTGAGGTATTATAAAGCTTGTTCAAACTTTGTCAAGAAAAATGTTGCAATGCAATATATCCTTTTGCCAGGGTAAAATTTATTTGTAATTCTGTAAATTTTTGATATATTTAGTTATATTTTGCATGTGGGATTTATGAAAATTTTTGTTTTTCAATATTTATTGCGTTGTGTCAAAACCTTGAGTCCTTGATCCGCCAGAGGGAAGACATGGGGGAGAAGATTCTGCTCAAGAAATACGCGAACCGGAGACTCTACGACACCGAGAAGAACGCCTACATCACGCTCGGCCAGGTCGCCGACCTCATCCGGGGGGGCGCCAGGTGACGGTGGAGGATGCGAAGACGCGGGAGGATGTGACCGCCTACATCCTGACGCAGGTCGTCCTCGAAGAGGCGAAGAATAAAAGCATCCTTCTGCCCGTTCCGCTCCTTCACCTGATCATCCAGTACGGGGATACGGTGCTCAACGAGTTTTTTGAGAAGTACCTTCAGCAGATCATCCGGACCTACCTGTCGTATAAGACATCCGTCGACGCGCAGTTCAGCAAATGGCTCGACATCGGGATGAACCTGACCGGGGCCACCCAGAAAACCATGTCCGACCTCCCCCCCTATGCGTCCATCTTCAGCCTGTTCTCTCCTCCCTCCGGGGAGGACACGGAAAAAAAGAAAAAAAAGTAGCGTCCTTCCACCCTGTTAGAACTGCTCCTTGGCCCACCGGATGATGGCGCCGATGACGGGTGCACGTTCGAAGACCACGCTGGTGTCCCAGTAGTCGGTGTGAAAGATGACTTTCCCGTCGGGGTCGAAGCGCACGTGGGACATCCCGATCTGTTCGATCGGATTTTCCCTGTCGCGCTTGATCGTGAGCCTCATGATCCAGCGGAAGTAGTAGTTGCCCTCATGGACGCTGATGTCGGTGATCTCGAAGGTGCACGAAACGATGGCCTTCGTCGTGGCGATGAAGTAGTTCTCGATGGCCTCCACACCCTTCACCTCCTTGTAGCCGTCCTTGAAGAAGGCGTCTTTCGCGTAGAGTTTTTTCGTGTCCCGCCGGATGACGTCCTCGGCGAAGACCTTGTAGTATTCCCGGAAGTTCTCGATGCCGGCCCTCTCCTCGGAAGAGCCTGGCTTCACCAAGGTTGTTTTGGCCGGGTCCGTTCCGTTCAATTCCCTCGTGTAGTTTTCGAGCGTCATCGGTTTTCCTCCCGCGCAGCCCCAGAGGGCGATCAGTGACACCACCATCCATCCGATGCTTACCTTCTTTTGCATGACCCAAACTCCTTCCTCCCCGATACCCGAAACCCTAATACCCAATTTCCGACTTCACCATGACCATCTGCAGGTCCCCGAGGTATCCCTCGGCGAAGCAGGCCTCGCACCCCGCGAGATAGTAAACCCATTTGCGCTGGAAGGATCGGTCGAAGCCGAGCCTGGCCACGCGGTCGATGCCGGCGACGAAACGATTGCGCCACTCCCGAAGGGTTCTCGCATAGTCCCGGCCGATGTTTTCCACGCCCTGCACGTTCAGGCAGGTCTTCTCCGCCAGCGACTTCATCACGACGGACAGCGAGGGGAGCTGTCCCCCCGGGAAGATGTGCTTCCGGATCCAGTCGTGGCCTTTCCGGTAACGGTGGTATCGTCGGTCCGGGATGGAGATGAACTGCAGCACCAGGATACCGCCGGGTCTGAGGAGCCGGTCACAGCACTCGAAGAAGGTCCCGAAGTACCGGTGCCCCACGGCCTCGAGCATCTCGATGGAGACGATGCGATCGAAGGAACCCGTGATTTCGCGATAGTCCTTCAGGACGATTTCCACACGGTCCTCGAGTCCTTCCCGGCGGATGCGTTCCCGGGCATAGGCGTACTGGGCGTCGGATATGGTGATCCCCGTCATCCGGCACCCCGTGGTCTTCGCCGCTTCGACGGCGAAGCTCCCCCATCCGCACCCGATCTCGAGGACGTGGTCGTCGGGACCGATGGCGGCCTTGCGGATGATGACCTGAAGTTTGTTTCGCTGGGCCTGCTCGAGCGTGTCCGAATCGCTGAGGTACCGGGCGCAGGAGTAGGTCATCGAGGAGTCGAGGAAGATCTCGAAGAATTCGTTCCCCAGGTCGTAGTGGGTGACGATGTTCTTCTTGCTCCCGCCGAGCGTGTTTTCCGTGATGGGATAGAGGACACGGTTCAGCCGGTCGAAGAGCGGCTCGAAGCGCTGGTAGCGGCCGAAGAAGGAATCACGGTTGCGGATGAACCACGAAAGCACAGCCGTCAGATCCGGCGAGTCCCACTCGTCGTCCATGTAGGACTCCCCGAAACCGATGTCCCCGCCGATGACGGCACGCGAGAAGAATCTCCAGTCCCGCACGGTCATCTCGGCCGGCCGATTCGTCGATGCATCGCCGAACGTCTTCACCGTTCCGTCGGGCAACGTCATGCGAAGCGAACCCCGTCGGGCGGTACCCAGGAGGTCGAAAACGGTCTTCATGCATTTTCTCTGCACGACGGTGGGCGGGTTCAGACGGATGGTCATGGGGCTGAGGGGCACCGGCTTGTCGTGATATTCGAGCTTCTTGCCGAAGGCAAGCCTCGCCGCCTCGTAGAGGATGCGCGGCATGGAGAGGTGCGGGACAACGGGGTGCCGGAGAAACATCCTGAGCTGATGGGCCGGGGTGAGCGGAACAGGCGTCCCCCGGAGCTCGGCCTCGAAGACGATCTCGTCGTTCTGCCGTATGTTGATCCGCACGTCGAGTTCCCTGAAGGGATCGGCAAAGAAAAACTCGTAGGTCCCCTCGATGCGGTTGAAGGGGGAAACATGGAAGGCCTTCTCCGCCCGGTAGGTGGCCCGGTCCCTCTCCTCGTCCCGGACGGGCGATCGAAGAACATAAAGGTGCTTCTCCCCGAAGGTGTTGTTCACCTCCGCCACGTTCCCCGCGAGGCGGCCGTCGGCATCGAAGAGGAAGTAGAAGCTCACGGGGTTGAACACGTAATGGAAGTATCGCGGCGATGTGACGAGAAAGACACGGGCCACCGTGTCTCCGAGACCCTCCTTCGAGAGAAAACGGTCGAGCTTTTCGCGGATCGTCCCCGGCCCGTCGTCCAGATAGTCCCGGTCGTGGATCGATGCGGGCCGGAAACGGTTGTAGCCGAAGAGGGGGAGACGGCGGTCGAGTTCCGGCAGGTCGTCGAGGTCGAAACCATAGACGTAAACCGGGTAGCGAAACCGGTGCTGCCGGGGCTTGTGGCGGTGATGTTCGATCCATCCGTCGTAGAGAAACGCGTTCATAGTTCGATCCCGAATCGACGCGCCACGTCCACGGCGGAGCGCGTCCCGTCCTCGTGGAATCCGTAACCGAAGTAGGCGCCGCAGAAGTAGGTGTTTCGCTTCCCGTTGAGAAAGGGGAGTTCCTTCTGCGTGGCCATGGACTCGAAGGTGTAGATCGGGTGGTGGTAGACGATCTCGCCGATGACCGCCCGGGCGGCCGGCGGCTTCCAGGGGTTCAGGGTGACGCAGTAGTGTTCCCGCGCGTCGAGGCGCTGAAGGTGATTCATGTAATAGGTGACCGTGGCCGGGTGCGTCTTGGGAACGGAGCGGTCGTGCCGGTAGTTCCACGACGCCCAAGCCCTGCGGTTCGAAGGCAGGTGGGAGGTGTCCCGATGAAGAAAGATCCGGTTTTCCGAATAGCGCCATGCGCCCAACCATCTCGCCTCCTCCGGTGAGGGGTCGGCGAGCATACGGCAGGCCTCGTCGGCGTGCGCGGCGATGACGACGGCTTCGAAGGTTTCCTCGGGTCCTTCCGCCAGCTTCAATGCGACCCCCCGGTCGAGCCGCCGGACGGCGGCCACGGGGCATCTCGATCGGACCGTCCCCTGAAAGCGTTTGAGGAAGGCCGTGACATAGGTCCGGCTCCCCCCGGGGATGTAGTACCAGGGCGGATGGTCCCAAAGGGAAAGCAGGCCGTGGTTCGAGTAGAAGCGGGCGAAGGACTCCATGGGGAATTCCATCGTCTTGGCCTCCGAGGCGGACCAGATCGCCGAGGCCATGGGGATGACGAACTGGTCGATGACGTCCTGCCGGAACCCCTCGCGCCGGGTGTACTCGCCGAGCGTGACATCGCCGATCTTTCCCTGCTCGTATAGCCTCCTCGTGCGGCTGCAAAAATGCTGGATCCCCAGGAGAAAGGCCCAGTAGGAGGGCCTGAAGAGGTTGGCGCGCTGCGCGAAGAATCCGTTGAACCCCAGGCTGCTGTAGCACAATCCCGTCACGTCGTCCTGGCAGCTGAAGGACATGTCCGTGGGGGCGGCGGTGACGCCCAACTGGCGGAGAAAAGTCCGGAACAGCGGGTAGGTTCGTTCGTTGTGGACGATGAAGCCCGTATCGACGGGCAGGCCGGCATCGGGGCCCTCCTTGATCACAACGGTGTTCGTGTGCCCCCCGATGTAGTCGTTCTTCTCGAAGAGCGTGACCCGGTGCCTGCGGCCGAGGAGGTAGGCGGCGACGATGCCGGAAATACCGGCGCCGATCACAGCGATGTTTCGGTCGGGTTTCGTCGTCAAGATTTTCGCACTCCTTATTCAGGATCTCCGCTGAAGAAAGGCCCCCTCAAACGGCCCATGGATGGTTCGGAATCCGAGGCCGTCCTCCGAAGGGGAAAGCAAAAAGGATTTATGGACCGACCCGCGCGGAGCCGAGAATGATGTCGATATCGGTCTGCCGTCGCAGTTCCCTGTACCAGACCCCGTAACCTTCACCGGAGGGGTGAAGGAAATCGGGGGCATAGTACCTCGAGGGGTCTTCCAGGAAAAGGTCATGGCCTCTCTCACGGAAAAGATCCACATACTGCACACCCTGTTGACGGGCGACGTCCATGAAGAGGGCGCGGACCGACCGCGTCCTCCAGGTATAAACCCAGCTGAGCGGCGGGGAAAAGGCAGGCGCCAGACCGACATTGCCGGTGCTGATGAAAACGACCCTGCGGGCCCTGCCCGATGACATCTTCAGGATATCCGTCACGTCGTCTCTCAGTGCGCGGAGCGACGTGAAACGCAGGATGTCGTTCCCACCGATCTGAAGGAGGATCAGGTCATACCCTTCGCTTCCCGCACGGGCCAGTTGGGCCGGTACGTCTTTTACCCTTGCGCCGTTCCGCGCGAGATTGACGATTTCACCACCCGGAAAGTCCCGCGCGATCCGCCCGGCCACGGAATCGGAGGGGCTGGACGACCCGGTGCCGACGCCGGTGCTGTCTCCGATCACCAGAACCCTGGCCCGGGCGTCGGGCGGCTTCACCTCAAAGGGAACGCTCGCGGCCGCGATCTCCATCCCGAGACGAATCCGGTAGGCGAGGAGGAGGATCTCGACGGCGATCCACAGCGCCAGTATGACGATGACGGCTCCGGCGATGTTTCCCGGTGTGATCTGAAACTTCATGGCCCGTTGAGACGCAGGAACCAAACAGCGTCATTCTTTCTCACAGCACAAGGATGATGCCGAAGAGGATTTCCACGCCAGCACTGAGGACATTCGATGGCGTCACCGATCGGTCGAAGACCATCGAACCGGCCCGCACAACGGCAACGGCCAGATAGGCAGCCCCGAGCATGCGGTAGGACGCCTCCAGACCCGTCAGGAGGGGAAAGGCCCCGAGGGCGATGAAAAAACCGCCCAGGACGGCGCGTATTTCCGAAATCCCACGACCGTCCTTTGCCGATAATCCCGTGAAATTCATCGCCGACCGGGGACGGATCAGTGAAACGAACCCCACGGCCACCGTGCAGAGGGCAGCCAACGTTTTGAAGAGTGTCCCTACATCCATTTCCGTGCTTTCGGGGAGGACCTCAACGGCAACACGAAACGAGCGGCGCGGAGACCCGTTTCGTTTTTTAGCACGAATCCTGCGGGCGTGCAATCACCCGAAACCGTTGAAGCGCGGTCCCCCGAGACACCGCCGACCGGGCGGTGGGTCCAACTTGACAAAGCAGACGGGGCCCCTTACACTCGGTCGTCCCCGTGACCCTGTGTGACCGGGGTCTTCACGGGGCATCGTTCTCGGAAACAGGAAGAAGCCCATGCACTGGAGTCTCGATCTCTTCGACTTTTTCTTCCGTCGGAAAATTCTGGGCCGGGACATTCCACTTCTGGCGAGTGTCAAGCTGACGTACCGATGCAATTTGAACTGCCGTCCCTGCCCTTTTCACCGCAGAGCGCCGGAGACGAACGCCTCCATCGAATATCCCCGGGCGATCGAAGTCCTCGCGGAGCTCAAGAACCGGGGCTGCCGGTTTGTCGTCTTCGAGGGGGGAGAACCTCTTCTCTGGCGCGACGGGGACTTCACTTTCCGGGATCTTGCGGAACACGCCAAGCGGCTTTTCCTCAGGGTTGCGGCGACAACGAACGGAACGATGCCCCTCGACGTCCCCGTGGACATCCTCTGGGTCTCCGTCGACGGTCTGCGCGACACCCACAACCGCCTGCGGAGCGGCTCCTTCGACCGTCTCTGGTCGAATCTCACGTCCACTGCACACCCGAATCTCCTCGTGCATTTCACTCTGAACCGTGAGAACTGGAGGGAGTTGCCGGGTCTCCTCGAACGTCTCGGGGAACTGCCCTCCGTCCGGGGGGTGACGGTCCAGCTCTTTTACCCCTATGGGAGGGGTGAAGAAGACCTGACCCTGGATCCGGTCGAAAGGAAACGGGCCCTCGAGGAAGTGATCCTCCTGAAAGAAAGAGGTTACCCCATCCTCAATTCCGTGGAGCGACTCAGGGCCATGAGGGAGAACCGATGGGTCTGCCGGGACAGCGTCCTGATCAATGTCGACCCCGACGGCACGATCACCCAGGGATGCTACGCGGGAAAGCGGGGGGACAGGCGTTGCGAAGACTGTGGGTTTACCCCTGTGGCGGAAGCTTCGGGCGCTCTCGACCTGAAGCCCGGGTCGATCCTCGCCGGGTGGCGGACGTTTCTCCGTCGCTGACCTATCTTGCAAGCGTTCCGGATGGGCTCAGGGGTTACGGCGTCTCCCCGCGGGAGAGTTTGAGGGAGAGGAACTGCATGAGGTCCTTGAAGGCGACGATCCCGACGAGCCGGCCGCCTTCCACGACCAGGAGCCTGCTGTTGCCGGTGCGGTTCATGATGGAGAGCGCCTGCAGGGCGTCGGCGTCGGGCGGGATGGTCATGGCCGGTGTACAGGGCTGGGCCACGTCGCTTACCGTGACCCGGTCCCACTGATCGTGGGGGACCTCCTTCAGCGGACGGGTGGTGACATAACCGAGGAGCTTCCCCTCCTCCACGACGGGGTACATCTTGAATGGATGCCGGTAGAAGTAATGATCCACCAGCTGATGGAGCGTGGTGGCGGGGGTAACCGTCACAGGGTTCGTCACCATGAACCGACTGATCCTTTCCCCCTCGAGGGCCCTCCGGGTGAGCAACTGCCGGTAGGACATCTGGGCTGCGTTTTGAAGGAACCAGCCGATCATGAACAACCAGATCCCGCCGATGAACCGGCCGCGGATGATGAAGTAGAGACCGAGGACGATCATCAGGATGCCGAAACCCGTTCCGAGTCTCGAGGTGATCCGGGTTGCCCACGAAAGGTTCTTCTTGAGGCCCCACAGGATGGACCTCAGGACGCGCCCGCCGTCGAGGGGGAAGGCGGGGATGAGGTTGAAGATCGCAAGGGCGACATTGATCCAGGCCAGGTATCCGACCACGCCGGTCGCCGGTTCCGGCCAACCGGCGTTTTCTCCGTAGATCGAAACCAGGTAAAGGACCGAACTCATGAACAGGCTCGAGGCGGGACCGACGAGAGCCATCCAGAACTCGGCCTTCGCGTCGGGAGCCTCCTCGCTCATCTCCGCGACACCGCCGAAGATGAACAGCGTGATCCCCTTCATGGGTATCCCGAACCGCCGGGCGACGAGGGAGTGAGAAAGCTCATGAAAGATGATGGAGAGGAAAAGTCCCAGAGCGCCGGCCGCACCCATGAACCAGTAGGTTCGCTCCGGGAGATTCTCGACGTCATCCGGGAAAACGCCCACGGCGAGAGACCAGGTGATCAGGACGGCCAGGACCACCCAGCTGACATCCACCCGGACTTCAAATCCGAGCAGTCTGAAGATCGGAATCCTCGGCCCGAACAAAGGCCCCCTATCCCTTCTTGGATATGATGTCCCTGTATTTCTTCTCGAGGGCCTCGAGGGACGCGTCCGTCTTTGCCTTCATCCGATCCCACGCCTCCCCGGTGGATTTCCTCAAATCGGCAAGCTTCGCCCTGGCATCGTCGAGCATCCGGCCCATCTCGTCCACGGCGTTTTCGAGTTTTTGCCGGGTCTTGCGGCTGGCCTTTTTCGTCTCCGCCTTGAGGTCCTCGAGCCTGGATTCGAAATCCTGCAGGGACTCCTCCATCCGTTTCTGGTAGGTCTCCCTGTGCAACTCTTCCGCCCTGCGGACGATGTCCGGTGAACCCTTCGAATCACCCGGGTGGGATCGTGCGGCATAGTCCCGGGTGCTCTTCACCGGTTCCTTCGGGCGGTCCGAAAATACCAACTCATAGAAAACGAAAGCCGCAATCATCGTCAAAGCAAGAAAGACCAAGACTCGCCTCATCGGCTCGCTCCTCCCTCTGTGAACCCGGGGCGGAGAGGATCCCGCACCCCCGGTCCACCGGCCTTGATGTCCATGACTAACACAGCGACGAGGGGCCGTCAATCCGTCCCGGAAACCGGCGGAACTCGACGGCCTGCGTTCAAGGATGCCGGAGGGTGCCCTCGCGGAGAGCGTTTCGGGCCGCGGAGGGGTGAGAACCGATCAGGCGTAACCGGTGACGGAGAAGGGGTCGTAGGTTGCCTTGAGCACCTGCATGACCTCATGGGGATCGGCGAGTTTGAAAACGATCTCCTTCCCCGGGGGCATGAACTTCTGGAGTTCCTCCTGGATGAGGATCGAGGGTTCCGAAAGGACCACCTCCATCTTCCGACGGTCATCGGAAAGAACGAGGATCTTGTTCCTCAGGGCATATTCCTCACCGATCTTCTGCTGCAGGGCCTTTTTCAACCTGAAATACTTCAGGTGAACGATGGGCATGTTGAAGTGCTTCGAGAGAACGTTGAGATAGGTCTTGTAGTTGACGAAACCGAGATCCACCAGGAGAATGCCCAGGGGCTTGTAACTGAAGAGCTTCGAGACCATGGTTTTCTGCTTTTCGAGGGCCTCCTCGAGCTGTTTCGACGTGATGACGCCGAGGTCGACGAGGATCTGGCCGATCGGTGTCCTCTTGTTATAGTAGTAGAGCACCTTGTTGACCTGCTCCTGGGGCACGCCCATCTCGAGCAGGATCTCCCCGAGGAACTTGCCCTTCTCCCTCTTCTGGCGTTCCAGGGCCCGCTCCAGCTGCTCCTGGGTGATGATGTTTTTGCGGATCATGATCTGTCCGAGCTGCTCGCCTGCCAAGGGGTCACTCTCCTTTGGTTTTTCCTGGTCTATGTATCGGCTATACATCCTCTTTTCTTGAGTTTTTTTGTCTCCTGTCCAAGGCAGCCCTGCGGTGTTCCCTTTTCTTCACGGTCCGGTTCGCCGATATGCAGACCCTGCGGACCTGGTCGAAATCCGTCAATCCGTCCAGTACCTTGTGAATGCCGTCCTGGAACAGCAGGCTCATGCCGTCCTCGATGGCGGCGTCCCGGATCTCGTCAACCGTCGCCTGACGTTGTATGAGGGATTTGATGACGTCGGAGTTGATGAGGAGTTCGTGGATGGCGACCCGTCCCTTGTATCCCGTCATGTTGCACTCCGGACATCCCTTGGCCCGGTAGAGGGTGAAATCCTTGTTGTAGGGGATGTTCAGTTTCTCGAAAGGCTCCAGGCCGTAACTCCTTGCGATGGTGTCGTACTCCTCGCGGGAAGGATGGTAGATTACCCGGCACTCACTGCAGAGGCACTTGGCCAGCCTCTGTGCCAGAACCCCCAACAAAGAGTCGGCGAAGTTCAGGGGGTCGATCCCCATGTCGAGAAGCCTGACCACGGTCTCCGGGGCGCTGTTGGTGTGGAGGGTCGAAAGGACGAGGTGACCGGTCAGGGAGGCCTCGATACCGATCTTGGCCGTCTCGAAGTCCCGCATCTCGCCGACCATGATGACATCGGGGTCCGACCGCAGGAAGGAACGCATGGCCCGGGCGAAATCGAGGCCGATCTTCGGGTTCACCTGCACCTGCCGGATGCCTTCCTGGGTGATCTCGATGGGGTCCTCGATGGTCCAGATCTTGATGTTCTGGCGGTTGATGTGGTGGATCGCCGCATGGAGGGTCGTCGTCTTCCCGGAACCTGTGGGACCGACGGCGAGGATCAGACCGTAGGGTTTTTCAAGGATCTCAACGAGGTTCTCGTAATTGTAGGGGGAAAGGGCCATTTCCTCCAAACGCATGATCTTCCCTTTCGTGAGGATGCGAAGGACCACGTCCTCGTGTCCCCCCTGCGTGGGCATCGTGGCGACCCGCAGCTCGATCTCATCCCCCTTCCCCCGCTTGAACCGGATCTTCCCATCCTGGGGGAGCCGCCGCTCGGTGATGTCGAGGTTCGACATGATCTTGATCCTGGAGACGATGGCGGCCCTGTAGACGTACGGCAGCGTCTGGTAAACCGTGCAATCCCCGTCCACCCTGAAACGGACCTCGACGTTCTTTCTCCTGGCGTTGGGCTCGATGTGGATGTCCGACGCGCGACGGATGTACGCTTCGTGGATGATCTTGTTGACGAGCTGCATGATGACGCCGTCGGATTCCGAAACCTCGCCCTCTTCCTCCGGTTCCTCCTCCGGCTCGACCCGACCGAGGAGGTCCGAGATGGAAACGACGTTCCCCTCCCGCTTCGCAAAGAAGTGTTCGATGAACTGACGGATGTCCTCCTGGAGACCCACCCGGAATTCGATCGATGCACCTTTGAAGAGATTCTTGACCGTGTCACGTTTGAGGATGTTGTTCGGGTCGTCCACGAGAACGAGGACGCCGCCGTTCGATCGCTCGAGGGGAACCCACATTTCGCGGAGGAGATAGTCTCTCTTCAGGCCCTTGAGGAGGTCCTCGGGGACGGGGTAGGAGTCCCGGAAGGACACATATTCGCAGCCGTAGAATTCCTCGAGGGACCGGCCGATCTCCTCCTTCGAGATCCTGCATCTCGTCATGAGGAGTTTCTCGACGGGCTCGTTGCACCGCCTTGCATCGGCCATCAGGTTCTCGAGATCCGACTCCGGGACCAGATCCCGCCGGACGAGGTAATCGAAGGGGCCCTTCTTCTTTCTGACCGTCTTGGCCTGGTTGTACAGAGCGATGCCCAAAACTTCGGCGATCTCCTCCAGGAAAGCCTGTTCGTCGTCGCTGAACCGGACTCCATCCTTCCGGTTCGATACCTCGATGACCCCCATCAGTGTGTTTTCATAGAAGACCGGTACCGCCAGCACCCGGATGGTCCGGGAAAGGGATTCCCTGGGCGATTTCTCCCGCTGAGAGAACATCTGCTGGATGTCCGGCGCCGTTTCCTTCCCCCGGGCATAGGCAATGTTCAGGGGTTTGCCGCTCTGGGCCACGAACCCCGCAACGGAATCGCCATTGACGGCCACCCGGACTTCCCTGAGCTCATTTTCCTCACCCGCCAGGGTGAACAGGTCGTTCCGCGTCGGGTCGAGAGCGTAGAGGCTGACGGTCTGGGCGTTCAGAAGGGGGAGAATGTATTTCTTCATCTCCAGGTGCATCTCCTGAATGTCCCTGGCGGCATAAAGTCGATTGGTGATCTCAAGCAGGGATTTGCGCAGGGCGAGCCTTCGAGACAGTTCCCTGATCTCATCGATGCTGATGTTATAGCTCATCGATTCCCCGTCTTCACCCGACCGCTTCGAATTCACGAAAGGGCCCTGCAACGACGCTCCCCGCAGCGGGAGCCGGCCCGTTTCCCCTTCCCCTGTTTTGACAAAGGCTTCAACCCGCGAAATGGCACCACCGGCCTTCCATGCCCGGACAGGCCCTTTTTGATGTCCCTGACGGTGCATGGGGAGCAGTGAAGCCGGCCGTCAAGCATCGCCCATTCCGTACTGTTCCACTCCATCGGTCGATCGCAGTCTTCGCATCGGCACGGCCCCTCGAAAGGTTTTCGTCGCAAGACAACCTCCTCATGTCTCTTTGTTGCCTGGTGTTCCTCAGAGTTTTCCACCGTGTGTGTAACCCGTGAAACTCCTGTAACAACCTTAACGGCAAAAGGAACTGAAAAACAATACGACGACTTTCTGATTTTGCTTCTTATTTTTGATCAGGGAAGCATCAGAAGAAGGTATGATTCGATCTCATACCTTCGACGGAGGCGGGAAGTCTTGATTTTTTCTCCATCACCACCTATCACGCGATGACTGGAAGTTGTGACCGTACGCCGGCCACCGTCTCCGTTTCTTTCACCCTTTCCGACCGCACCGGGATGTGAGCTTTTTCAGATAGAGGGCGATGCCCCTTCCGGTCTGCCCCCTCTTGAGACGCCACTGCCAGTTGCCTGTCCGGATCGAGGGCCGGTTCATCCTGGCCTCCTCCCCCAGCCCGAGGACGTCCTGCATCGGTATGACGGCCCGATCGGCCGGAGATGTCATGGCCATGCGGATGAATTCCCTGTGAACGTCTTCGGGCTTGACGGTATGCCCCAGATATCGGAAGAGCCTCATCTTCTCGTCGATCCCGGCGTCGTTCTCGAACCAGCCCCGGACGGTATTGTTGTCGTGGGTTCCCGTGTAAACGACGCAGTTCTTCACGTGGTTGTGAGGAGCATGAGGGGATCGCTCCATTCCCTCCTCGAATGCAAAGAGGAGCACCCGCATCCCCGGGATTCCGGTCTCTTCGAGTACTCGCGTCACGTCGGGGGTGATGAATCCGAGGTCTTCGGCGATGAGCTTTTGTCCCGGGATACGCTTGAGAAGGGTTCTGAAAAAGTCTTCGGCCGGCGCTTTCACCCACCTCCCGTGGACGGCCGTCCTCGAACCGGCGGGGACCCGCCAGAAAGCGACGAAACCGCGGAAGTGATCGATCCTCACCATGTCGAAGCGCTCGAGGTTGTGGGCGAGCCGATGAATCCACCACCGGTAGCGACCCCTCTTGAGCACATCCCACCGGTAAAGAGGGTTGCCCCAGAGCTGACCGGTCCTGCTGAAGTAATCCGGCGGAACACCGGCGACGAAAGCGGGTCTCTTGTTCCGATCGAGCATGAAGCACCCCGGGTTGCACCAGACATCGGCGCTGTCCTGATGCACGTAGATGGGCAGATCCCCGATCACCTGGATACCCGCATGATTCATGTATCGCTTTAAGTTCCTCCACTGACGATCAAATATGAATTGAAGAAATTTTTCGCGCTCCATTTCGCCCTTGAACGCGGCCTTCGCCTCCCTGAGCGCTTCCTGTTCCCTGTCCCGGAGCCGCCGGGGCCATTCGTTCCAGGCCCTGCCGCGGTGACGGCCTTTGAGGACAACGAAAAGCGCATAGTCATCCAGCCAGCGGGAATTCCCATCACAGAAAGCGGCGAAGTCCTCTTCATGCTTCCGCCCGCTTTTTCCAAAGCGCTCAAAGGCCCGGTTGAAAAGGCGTTGCTTGAATCGACTGACGGCCGGATAGTCTGTTTTCCCCTCGGGGAAAGCGGGTGCACCTTTCAGATCGGCGGATCGTAGAAAACCCTCCCGGACCATCGACTCAGGACTGATCAGGAGCACATTGCCGGCAAAGGCCGAGGTGCTGTTGTAGGGGGAATTGCCGTGAATCGGGTCCGTCGGGCAGAGAGGCAGCACCTGCCAGAGGCGCTGGCCAGCCCGCCGGAGGAAGTCCGCAAAGCGATAGGCCCCGGGCCCCAGGTCTCCGATCCCGAAACGGGAGGGGAGCGACGTGATGTGAAGAAGTATGCCGCTTTCTCTCATGGCTCGAAGGCCCTATGACCCTCCGGTCAGGACTGGATGTATGTGTGGAGGCCCGGGAGATAATTCACACCGAGATAGGTGAAAAGAACGCAGGCAAGTCCCACCAGGGCCATGACGGCCATCCGCCTGCCGCGCCACCCGCGGACATAGCGGGCATGGAGCATGGCCGCATAGACGAGCCAGGTGATCAGCGACCATGTCTCCTTCGGGTCCCACCCCCAGTATCGCCCCCAGGCATAGTGGGCCCAGACGGCCCCCGTGATGATGCCGAGCGTCAAGAAAATAAACCCCAGGCTCGCGAATTGGTAGATGATTTCATCGAGCACCTCCCGGTCCGGCAGGTAACGCCGGATGAAGGGCGCCGGGTTCCTCCGCTGTTCGCCCTCGTCGCCCTTGATGAGATACAGGAGTCCCAGGGCGGCGGCTATGGCAAAGGACGCATAGCCCAAGAAACAGGTGATCACATGGCTGGTCAGCCAGTTGCTCTGCAGCGCGGGGATCAACGGCTGGATCTCTCCGCTGATGTTCGGCGATATGGAGGCATAGGACATGAGCAGAAACGCAAAGGGGGTTACGAAGATACCGGCACTCCTGTTTTTGATCCTCCACTCCGTGATCAGGTACAGGAAGATGACCGTCCAGGCGAAAAAGACCAGGGATTCGTAGAGGTTCGTAAGGGGGGCATGACCGATGCCCATCGCGTAGGACTCCACCCATCGGATGACCAGAGCCAACGTGTGGGCCGCAAGAGCGGCGGACACCGTCATCGTCGCGGCCTTTCCCCAGAACCCGTCCCCGCGAAGCAGGTGAAGGCAGTAGAGGACGGCCGTTGCGAAATAGATGAAGGTGACCCAGTTGAGGATGACGATGTTCATGGGGATCTCTGCCCTTGCCGTGAAGGATTCTCCCCGAATGCCGCGAGGGCATCCATATCGCGGGAAAGACCGACGGGGTCCCGGTTGCACCGGCCGACGATGCTGACCCTGCTTGCATCTCCGTTTGCCTCCACCCGGACCCAGATCTGCCGGTGCGAGAATAAAAAAACGATCATGAAACCGGCCACCATGAGAAACGCCCCTGTCGCCACGACGGGGACGCTCGGATCGGTGTTGACCTGTAGACCGGTGAAATAGGAACTCTCGATCCCCGCCAGGGAAAAATAAAAGGGCTTGAAGAGGCCGGGGTTGAATTGCGGCACGTATTTCGTGATCCCGGGGTTGGCCTCCTCGATCTCCTGAATGTGCTGGAACACCCAGAAGGAGGTGCCGCCCTCTTCCGACCGGACACCCAGTTTCACGGCAGGCCCCATGTTCATGAGGTTTTCTTCGATGCGCAGCACCGAAACCGTTGCCCTCCCCCCGGGAAGCTCGTATTGATCCCCCGTCGAAACCCTGAGCATTTTCTTCCCGCCCCTGCCGTCCCGCACGGCGAGCAGAGCCGTCCCGGGCTGGTTTCCGTAACTGGCCTGGTAAAAGCGGATCCCTTCGAATTCGATGGGGTGGTTGACCCGCAGGGAGCCCGAATGGATCACCCGCCCCTCCCTCAGAAAAGAGAGATCGGAACGGAATTCCTTCGGCATGCCGTTTTCATAGAAGACCACGGTGAAACGGTCGCACCGGACGGCGAAGTCGAGTTTCCTGGTCCCCTTCCCGCCCCGGAGCTTGACCGTGTCGATGGTCGCCCCTTCGGGGATGTTGACATACCCGTCGAAACCCGAAAGAGATCCGAAGACGGCCCCTGCCAGGATGATGAGAACGCTGAAATGGATCACGTAGACGCCGAAATACGAGAAGGCCCCTTTCTCGCCGTATAACGTGAACACTCCTCCCCGGTCCGTTTGTCGCACATCCCCGAATTTCCTTTCCAGGATCCTCCCCAGCCCCGCCGCGACCTGGGCGGGCGCTCCCCCGGCCGTGAAAACCCGGTCGGCGTTCAACCCGTCGAACCGGGCCATCGCATCCCTGGAGCGGGCGGCCCGGAAGACCTTCCACGTGCGGGGGAGACGATTCACGGAACAAACGGTGAGATTGACGGCGAGAAGGAGCATCAGGAAGAGAAACCACGGGGAGTGGTACAGGTCGAAGAGCTGAAGGGCCTGGAGAGCCGAGACGAGCCCGTGGGGCAGCCGACCCATCATTCTCTGGGCCCCCTCCTGCTGGGGAAGAATCGTCCCCAGAACGGAGGAGGTGGCGATGACGATCAGCAGGATGAGGGTGAGCCGGACGGAGGCGAAGAAGGACCAGATCGGGTTTTTCCCTGCGGCGGCGGGATGATGACTGCTTTTTCTCAAGTCGAGCCCCAAGAGGAGAAAACGATGATCTTCTATACCACAGAACGGACACAGGGGAAAGTGCACGCGGCATCTTCTTCTCCCCAACTGCACGCCGGGGCTTGCTTCCCGCATCCTCACCCCGGCAACCTGCCGCGATATTCCTCGATCAACCGGTCGATCCTTTTCTCCAATTCGAGAAAGGAGTCGTGGAGCTTCCTGGCCTCTTCCGTCAGGCGCATCCCCTGCCGGTTGTCCGTCAACTCAACCAGGGGGATCCCCAGCCTCTCCTCCGAGGCCCTGAGGCGGCCCCAGGCGGCCCGGTAGGACATCTTCAGCTTTTTCGCCGCGCCGCTGAGGCTGCGGCATTCCTCGATGGCCTCGAAAAGTTCAAACCGACCGGGTCCGAAGATCACGCGGCCGTCTTTTTCCAGCCAGAGCTTGTACTTGATTTCCATGTTCCCGCCCCCTTTAACGAACGCCCGTCCACGGGACCGTTGCAGGATGTGACCCGTCTTATTTCGCACGGGAATTCGTTGATGTCAAACAAGACATGCCTTTTCCGGTCAGATCATCATCTCACAGCAAACCGGGCCCTTCTCTCAGGCGCCGAGGGGTTCGGGCTCCAAACGCTCAGAGGAAGAAATCCGCCCCATCCTTTCTCTTTGATCGCCTTTGGACCGCCTCGGAACCTCGTCCTCCGGCCGCTCTTCATTGAAAAGGACCTCCGCCTGTGGTATTTTCATTGCAGAAGAAAGAACCCTTCTCTTTCTTTTGATTTCGCTCCGGTCCGGGAAAGGCGTGAACCCATCGTGATTGCCGACGCAAAGGATCCCTCTGCATATCGATTCGGGCCTCGTCGGGAGTGGCGGATCTACGTTGCCGCCACGAAAGAACTTCGTGAAAAGGCGTTTCGTCTCATCTACGAGGTGTACAGCCGTTCCGGATACCGCTTGCGGATCAGGCATGAAAGCGGCCTGTGGTGCACGATTCACCAACTTCATCCGGGTACGGTGATCTTCCTTGCCCAACGGGAAGAAACCCCTGTCGGCTCGGTGACGGTAATCCCCGACACGGGGCTGGGGCTTCCGACGGACCGCATCTTCCCCGAACCCCTGGCCGATCTGCGACGGGCCGGTCGTCGTCTCTGCGAAGTCTCGTCCTTCGCCGTGACCGAAGAGCCTTCGGGGTCTCCGCTCCAACTCACCCTGCATCTCTACCGGCTGGCTCACCTCACGAGCCTTCACCTCATGAACAGAACGGACATCGTCGCTTCCGTCATGGCCCACCATGGGAAATTCTACTCCCGATTCCTTCTCTTTGACGAGGTCTCCCCTGAACCGCGCGTGAGCCCGAAGACGGGACAGCGGGTCTGTTATGCCCGCCTCAACCTCGAGACCATGGCGGCCCGTTACCAGGAACGCTACGCCGGGGCGAAGGGTTGGCGAAACCTCTACCGCTGGTTCTTCCAGAACGAAGAGGAGCCTTCCATCCTGGACTGGCTGCGCCGCAGCAGGCAGGCGATGAACCGTGAGGAGCTTCACTACTTCGGAGCGGTGAAGACGGATATCCTGGCCGAGGCCGGTCAGGATATGATCGCCGTCCTCGACGAGGACTACGGAAAGGCGTGGGGACCATCCGACGGAAAGGAGTTTTCGGGATGTGGGAACAGCTCGTAGACCGGCAGCGGGGCCTCGTCAACTTCACCGACGAGCTCATCGAGGCGATCGGACGGACGCGGGTCCTGGTGGCAGGCGCCGGCGGGAACGGTTGCGTCCTCGACTTTCTCGTCCGGACGGGATTCCAGAGGTTCGTCATCATCGACGACGATGTGGTCGAAGCCACGAACCTCAACCGTCTTCCCTTCCTGCCCGATTCGATCGGGAAGACGAAGGTCGGGGCCTGGAAGGAATACCTCCTGCAACTCAACCCCGCCTGCGAGGTGACCACCCATTGCCGGAGGATTTCCAGAAACGACGAGACCTGGCTCCGGGACGTCCTCTCGGGGGTGGATATCGTCGCCCTCGGGATGACGGACATCGAGGCCAACTTCCTGGTGTCGCGGGTCTCCCACGGACTCCGAAAGCGCATGGTCGTCGGCCCCGGGACAGCGAACTGCTGGGTCGTGAGCACACTGACGCACACGGGTCGTATCTCGCTGGAGAGCGTGGGCGGCTTCGGGACGGAGGACACCGACGCGAAAGAGATCGACTACCAGGCCATCCTGCCCAAGTTCATGCGCATTTACATGTTCCCGGGACGCTCGGAAAAGATCCGCCCCGAGGTGCTCGAAAAGGTCCGGAGCGGCCGGATTCCCCCCCGCAACTGCAAGATCTTCGTTTCCATGGTCAACGCCGCCGCCTGCTGGGAGATCGTGAAGAACACAGCCGTTCTCAACGGCATCCCGCTCGAGAACGCGAAGGTCATCGAGTTCCCCCTCGTCCAGATCTTCGATCCCTTCCGCGGCAGCGCCTACTACTACGACGCCGCGAAAGAAAGGATCGGCATCCCCAACTGGCTCACGGGCAGGATCCGCTGGTTTTCATCCCCCCAATAGACACAAAGGAAAAAAAGATTCACGCCCCGCCTGCCGTGCCGGGTGAATCGCTACGGCGTCAGAAGGATCTCCTTGATGTTGTTGTTCTTTCTCACCTCTTCGATCTGTTCCAGCGGGTCGACCCACACCCTGACACGGGTGGGTTCCTGGATCCTGACGGGGCTCGTGTAGGTGATCGACCCGCCCGGTTCACGGAGCGCCCGGCCCACATCCGCGCTCCAGAAGGCCGCATAGTCAACGAACTGCACACCGATCATGATCACAAAACAGGCTGCCGCCGACTGCCCGGGCTCGACCACCCACACGTTCTCGGGAAGCGGCCCCGGGCCGGCATTCCGTATCTCGACGACGATGTTTCCGGATGGGCTCAACTGGATCTTTTCCACCACCAGATCCGGTTTGGGCGCGGGCCCCTGGGCCGGAAGGAGGGCCGACGGGCAGAGCAGGAGCCCTCCCGTCATCAGACAAAGGATGAGTCGCGTCTTGTGGGACATGGTTTCCCCCTCCTTGAACGGTCTGTTCCACACCTCGGATGGGTGGATGATTTCACGACGAACCCCCTTGCGGGCGTCCCCTCTTTCCCTGCCCGGCCCCTGAGCATTTCGGGGTGGAGCCCGGACGGAACTCGATCCTTTTCTATTCCCCTTTCCGGGGCAGAACCTGCGCTTTTTCTTGACATGAAACACCGGCGGCCGCAAGCCCCTTTTGACGACGATCTTTCCTTTCGCCTCATCGGACCGGGAAAGGAATCGACCCTATGTCAATGCTGACATAAGCATTTGAATTCTTTCCGCTTTTTTGAAAATATTATTGACTTAGAAAATCAATGCGCTAACATTTTTCCGCTGGGAAGATGCGGTTCTGCAAAAGAGCCAGGCCGGTCATATCCAGGCGATCCGCAGGCAGCGGCAACCAAAAACGCGTCCATCCAACAGGAAATCTTCGATCACGTGAGGCCTCTGAGCCGCATTTTTCTTCCAGGGGATTCAAAGGCCTAACGGCCCGCGAAAAGGGCTTCCCGCCGGGATCGAAATGATGGCGTTGCAGACCTGTTTTAAGACCGACAGGGGATGCATCTCGCACGAAGCGAGGCCTCCGGTCCGTCCGTCGAGATGCCCGGGGGCATC